>JGI20163J15578_10000462_pt1 | contig 16815 bp, 13 predicted proteins | sample TergutCu122P1_FD_15578 | JGI IMG/M metagenome (IMG submission 15578)
TGGTTCCCTCCCCCGCTTGCGGGGGAGGGTTAGGGTGGGGGCCAAAACAGCCCTACTGCCGGATATCGCTGTCGAGTTGCAAGGGCGAAAAAATTTTCCCCCCTATCGTCGGGGTTGACCGGAACGGGTTGATATCCAGTCCGCCACGTCGCGTGTATCGCGCCCAGACTGCCAGATCGATTGGCCCGCAACGTTTGAGGATGTCACAGAACACCCGCTCGACACATTGCTCATGAAATTCGTCGTGCTGACGAAAGGACACGATATAGCGCAGCAATCCGGCGCGGTCGATTGCCGGACCGGTATAGCGTATCGCCAGCGTGCCCCAGTCGGGTTGTCCCGTGACCGGGCAATTGGATTTCAGAAGATGTGAATAGAGCGTTTCCGTCACTGTCTCTCCGCCCGCGCACAGAACATCGGGGCAAAGCTGGTAAGTGCTGATTTCGATATCCAGATCATCGAGGCAAAAACCTTCGGGGTCGGCAAAACGGCGCTGTGCGCTCAGGGGCAGGATGTCCACCGTCACCGCCTCCCCGGCGGCGGCCGACAGATCGCTTTCGATGGTCGTGCGCACGGCGTCGAACCCGGACATGCGTTCCTGATTGAAGGCATTGAGATAGAGCTTGAGCGATTTGGATTCGATCAGATTCGGACTGGACGCCGGTACATGGAAACGCGCCAGCGCCACGACCGGCTTGCCGCGCGGATCGAGCCAGGAACATTCGTAGGCATTCCAGAGGTCTTCGCCAATGAAAGGCAGGGCATCGTCGCGAAGGCCGAGTTCACTGCGTTTGCCCTGGCGGGCGATGGGGAACAGCAGTTCAGGCGCGTAAGTATCCCGATAAGCAACCTGTTTGCCCAGCGTGGAATGCGTGGCGTCAAGCGGAGCGGAGGCGTTCATGGGCAGGCGTTTGCAATGGTCACGAAATCGGCCACCGAGAGACGCTCGCCGCGCAAGCCCGGATCGAAACCGAGTGATCGAAGAGCGTTTTCATCAAGAAAATCCCGCAGAGTGTTTCTCAGGGTTTTGCGCCGTTGCGCGAATGCTGCGGTCACGATGCGGGCAAACCGTGTTTCGTCATTCGCATTGAATGTCCCGGCTGGCAATGGACTCATGCGCACGATGCTCGATGTCACTTTGGGGGCGGGGCGAAATGCGCCGGGAGGCACGTCGAACAGCCGCTCCATGTGAAAACGGTATTGCAGCATGACCGACAGCCGCCCATATTCTGCCGTGCCCGGCGCGGCCACCATGCGCATCACGACTTCTTTTTGCAGCATGAAATGGCCATCACGAAGCTGGGACGCATAACGGCCGAGATGGAAAAGCAGAGGGGTCGAAATGTTGTAAGGCAGATTGCCCACCACGCGTAGCGAGGGAACTTCTGATGCGCACAACGCGCCGAAATCGAATTCCAGCGCGTCGCCTTCGTGGATCGTCAAGCGTTCGGGGGCGTATTGCTCCCGCAGACGGGCAATGAGGTCACGGTCGATTTCGACGACGTGCAAATGCCCGAGGCGCTCGCACAAGGGCTGGGTCAGCGCGCCGAGACCGGGGCCGATTTCGACCATGTTGTCGCCCGGACGGGGCTGGATGGCCGCAATGATGCGGTCAACGACCCCCGTGGCGACGAGAAAGTTCTGCCCGAAGCGGCGGCGAGCGACATGACCGCCCGCGCGCTCATCAAGGTTCATATCCGCCGCTGCCTGGTTTTGACCATGCCGATGGCCAGTTCGACCGCCGCGAACAGGCTGCCGGGATCGGCTTTCCCGGAACCGGCAAGGTCGAAGGCAGTGCCGTGGTCGACCGAAGTCCGGATGATGGGCAGACCCAGCGTGACGTTGACTCCGTTGCCAAAGCTGGCGTGTTTGAGTACCGGCAAGCCCTGGTCGTGATACATCGCCAGGACTGCATCGGCTTCCCGCAGGCTGTGCGGCACGAACAGGGTATCGGCAGGCAGCGGCCCGATGAGGTTCATGCCCTTTGTGCGCAGGCGGCCGAGCGCCGGAATGATGATGTCGATCTCTTCACGCCCGATGTGCCCGCCCTCCCCTGCATGCGGGTTGAGGCCGGTCACCAGGATGCGCGGCTTGGGCAGGCCGAAGTGGACGCCGAGATCGTGATGGAGAATTTCGAGCGTGCGCGTGAGCCGGTCCTGGGTCAGCGCCTTCGGAACATCGGCCAGAGGCAGATGCGTGGTAGCCAGCGCCACGCGCATGCCGCCGCCGACGAGCATCATCACGACCTGCGACGTGCGTGTTTTGGCGGCAAGGTATTCGGTATGGCCGGAAAAAGGCATCCCGGCATCGCAAATCACGCCCTTGTGTACCGGCGCAGTCACCATGCCGCCGAATACGCCCTGCATACAGCCTTCCAGGGCGCGGTCGAGCGTAGACAGCACATAGGCCGCGTTCTTAGGGCTGGGCTTGCCGGTGAGCGCCGGACAGGCCAACGGGCAGTGAAGCACGTCGAACACCCCGGCTTCCGGTTTCATGCCCGGCTGCCAGGGACGTACCACCTGGGCGCTGCCCGCACGCTCCAGGCGCTCTTCGATCAGTTCGATATCGCCGACCACCACCAGATGCGCCGGCCATTTGCGTTCGGGCAGGCGCGCGCATAGCTCAGGCCCAACCCCGGAAGGTTCTCCGCTCGTTACCGCCAACACAGGTAGAGTGTCGGCATCACTCATCGGCGAGTTCCAGCTTGTATTCGACATAGGCGCTGTCGCGCAATTGACGCAACCAGTCCTCATGGGCATCTTCAGCCTTGCGCTGCCGCAGGATGCTGCGTGCGACGTTGCGGCGGAGTTCCTCGCCCATGTCCTGCTTTCTGCGCTCGAGCACCTGAATGAGATGCCATCCAAAGGGGGAGCGCACAGGCTCACTGACCTCGTTCGGTGCAAGCGCGTTCATGGCTTTTTCAAATTCGGGCACGGTATCGCCCGGATTCACCCAGCCGATGTCACCGCCCCGCGCCGCAGAAAGATCGGCCGAGCTGGCCTTGGCCAATTCGGCAAAATCAGCGCCATTGAGGATGCGCTCGCGCAAGGTTTTGAGCCTTGTCTGGGCTTCGGTGTCGGAAAGGAGTTCGGAGGGCTTGATCAGAATATGTCGTACATGGCTCTGTTCGACTGTCCGCGCGGTCAGGTCGTTTCGATCCCGTTTTTCCAGCAGCTTGATGATGTGCAGCCCTGCGGAGCTTTGCAGCGGCGGCGAGACTTCTCCGGGCCTGAGCTTGGGCGCGACATCGGCATAAAAGCCAGGCAGGCGCTCGAGGTCGCGCCAGCCGAGTTCTCCGCCCTGAACGTTGTCTGGCGCATCCGAACTGTCCGCAGCGACCTTGGCAAAGTTTTCACCGGCGCGCAGGCGCGCCAGCACCTTGTCCGCGCGCGCCTGAAGGGCTTTCAGTTGCGCCTCATTCATGTTTTCCGGAATGCGCAACAGGATGTGCGCCACACGGTATTCCGTGCCCGAAAGGGCTTCGGGATGGTTTCTGATGAAATTGTCGACCTCTGCATCGCTGACAGTCACCTTGTTGTCCACGTCGATTTCACGCAGGCGATTGAGCATCAATTCAGACCGTACTTCTTCGCGGTATCGGTTCCATGTCATACCGTCGCTCGTGACGGCGGCGCGCAACTGGTCGACGGTGAGGCGGTTGTTTTCGGCAATGCGTCTGATCGCAAGTTCGAGCATGCCGTCGTCGACCTTGATCGCTGCCTCGCGCGCCTGCTGCAATTGCACGCGTTCCATGATGAGCTGTTCGAGGACTTGCCGTTCGAGTATCTCCGTGGGCGGCAGTTGCGCCTCCTGCCCCTGTTTCTTCAGGTTCTGGCGGATACGGATCACGCGGTCGCGCAGTTGCGATGAAGTGACGGCCTCGGAGTTGACGATGGCAACGATGCGGTCGACTTCGGTGATGGCAGCCTGCGCCAACGTGGAACACGCCAGAACGATGCCGAAACATGTTTTGAGGAGAAAATGGTTCAGGTTCATAGACATCCGAAAGCGTTTACGACAATTGAATACTGCGCGTTGCCTGGGGCCTCTTGAATCTCAATCATTGATCAGACCGCCGCTTGACTCATTGATCATGCCATAGCCGGGCACGCTGCGCTTGATGAGGTTGACCACGTTTCCACCGGGGCCGATGCTGGTGAAGTCGTTGAGTTCGAGTTGCAGAAAATAGGCATTGTTGGATGCGCGCGTGCGGGTCGTATAGCGGTGAGCGCCCACGCGCAAAACCCAGCAGCCCCCATTGTATTCAAGCCCGCCGATGGTTTCCGTCATCTTTTTGTCCTGGAGCGAATAGGTGACGCGGGTAACCCCATACCACCTGCCCCACAACGGCCATTGCCCGGAAACATCCACGTCGCGGAGAATATCGCGCGCATAGCGATAGGCGAGATTGAAGGCGCGGGTATGGCCGGGGTTGTAGCGCAGGCTCGTGGTAAAACGTTCGGTCTGACCGTCGCGCGGATTGTATTGCCACAGGGACTCGAGCGAGGCGTACCGATCTATGCGCGCACTGAACCCGGTCAGCAGATCGGTACGACTGTTTGTGCGAGGCGTCTCGACAGTTTGCAGATTGCCCTGCTCATCCCTGTAGTTGAGCGTGACCTGTTGATCCTGAAGGTAAAAACGCTGCCCCAGTATCACCCGCAGGTTTTCGACGCCTGTGACAGGGTTGATCAGACGTGAGGTCACGGCAGTGGTCAACTGGTTGGCGTCCGCGATGCGGTCGCCGCCGGTATAAAGGTTTTCGCTGAAAATCTGCGCAAAACCGAAGTCGAAGCGGCTGGTATCGAACAGCGGGATGTCGTCCTGCCGTCGATACGTGGTTTTAAGGTAATAGACTCTCGGTTCGAGGGTTTGAATGAAATCGCGCCCGAACAGACGGGTATCGCGCTCGAAGCTCAACCCGGAATCTACCGAGAAAATCGGCACGGAGCGGGTAATCGAGTCGCGCATTCCCGGCAGGGGCTGATCCCGATCGATGTTGTAGCGGGTGTAATGCAGGCCAATCTTCGGCGTGACATAGAAACCGGGCCATTGCAGAGGCAGCGACACCTGCGGATAGGCTGTGAGGCGTGATGCATTGGCATAGTCATCATCCGGGTGAACGAAACGCACGACTTCGCTTTTCCAGGCGAAATCGAGTCCGGATGTCCCCATGAACCGGCTGAACTCGCCGGGACGGCTTGCGTTGAGCGCGACCTGCGGCAAGCGGCGGTACGGCTTGGCAACCGGGTTGAGGGGATCGGGAGAAAGCGTCTGGTAACTCTGAGCCAGCATTGAGAGATTCCACCAGCCGTCCCCGGCATACATCAGCCGCCCTTCACGCAGCAGGTTGACCTTGGAGGCCATGGAAACCCGCGTGCTCAAATCCTCGAAATAACTGTCGTCCGATACCGTGTTGAGATCGATCGAACCGTATAGTTTTGGGGTCAACCACTGGCGATGCAGCAGCGAACCGAGCGAGCGACTCTTGCCGAAGATTTCGTCTCGCGCCATGTATTCGCCCCTGGCCATTCCGTCGTAGGTTGCGCCCATGTAGCGCACTTCGGCGCCAAGCTGCATCCCGCGCCGGCTCATATAGCGCGGAACCAGCGTGAGATCGTAATTGGGCGCAATGTTCCAGTAATAAGGAACGGTGAAGCCGAAACCCGTCTTGGTCGAGGACTCCATCGTAGGCGGCAGGATTCCCGAATGGCGCTGGCCGACCAGCGGGAATTCCGCCCAGGGCAGCCAGAAAATCGGCACATCCTTGAACACCACCGCGCCATTGCGGACGGTTCCGATTTCACGATCGTAATCGAGTTCGAGTTCTCCGGCCTTGATGTACCAGTCGGGCCTGGCGCCCTTGCAGGTCGACCATGTCGCGTTCGTGGCGCGGTATTGATTTTCGCCTTCGAGCCGCAGTGAATCCGCGTGACCGCTACCCGTTACCATTCTTGGTTGCGCGCCCTCTTCGCGCGGCGGACGGAGGCGGGACATCGCATACTTCGGCTCGACGAATTCGCCGGCGCGCATTCCCACAACCAGTGATAGCGAGGAGCCCGACATTTCGGCCCTGCCGTCGCCATGCGTCAGACAGACATTGCCCTCGGCCAGCACTTCGTCGGTGGGTTCACGGTAGGTCAGGCGATCGGCAGTCAGTGTGAGCGCATCACGGCGCAACTCGACTTCGCCTTCAGCCACCACGTCGATCAGGTGTGTCCCGTAGACACGCAACGCCGAAATACTGGTTCCGGTCTGCAATTCAGGGCCGCCCATGTCCGCCGATCTGGGCTTGAATCCGGGCGCGGCCGCCGAAGACAGCGCCTGCCATAACGGCCCGGCACGATCCGCTTCCGTCGCGCCGCCGTTCTGGCGATCTGTCGCCTGTGACGGTTCTTCCGCAGCCTCGGGAGACATCAAAGCATTTTGCACAGAGTCCGCCCACAATGCGCCCGACACACACCACAACAACAGTGGAATAAGTCGAATACGTGTTTTCAGACCCGAAATCTGCAAAATTAATCCTTGTCCAAACAAAAACCGGAGCCGTAACCGGCTCGCCTGCTAGAATCATCGGATTTTACACGAACAACCATCCCGGAGTACCCGTTTTGCCCCGATTCGATCAACTCAGACAGTGGCTGGAGCAAACGCTGCCAGGCGTTCGCCACGACCTTGCTCCCGCCTCGGCTGACGCCAGCTTCCGCCGGTATTTCCGGATCACTTTTCCTGACGGCAACTCGCCTCCTCTCGCAACAGGGCATACCAGCCTGATTGTCATGGACGCGCCGCCCGAACTCGAGGACTGTCGGCCGTGGCTTGCCATTGCCCGTCTGTTCGGCGCAGCGGGCGCCCATGTGCCCGAAATCCTGGCCGAAGATCCGGAGCAGGGTTTTTTGCTCATGTCCGATCTGGGCAACGACACTTACCTTGCCCGGCTGAATGCGCCCGACTGTACACCGCACATCAGTGCGTACCTGTACGCCGACGCCATCGGCGCGTTGCTCGCCATCCAGGCCGCAAGTCGGCCGGGCGTGCTGCCGGAGTATTCCGACGAACTGCTGCGCCGCGAGTTGATGCTGTTTCCGGACTGGTACATCGCCCGCCACAAGGGCATCACGCTCGACGATGAAGACAGAAACACGCTGATGGCGGTCTTCGACAGGATCATCGCGATGAACCTTGCCGAGCCGAAAGTGTTCGTCCACCGCGATTACCATTCGCGCAATCTGATGGTCATCCCGGAGGGAGAAGGCGCCAACCCCGGCATCATCGATTTCCAGGATGCAGTCTACGGTCCCCTCACCTACGATCTGGTTTCGCTTTTCAAGGATGCCTACATCGAGTGGGAAGAAGATTTCACGCTCGACCTGCTCGCGCGTTACTGGGAAATGGCGCGCAAAACGGGACTGCCCGTGCGGACCGATTTCGCCGATTTTTACCGTGATTACGAATGGATGGGCGTACAACGCCACATCAAGGTAATCGGCATCTTCGCCCGGCTCTGCCACCGTGACGGCAAGGAGGGCTATCTCTCCAGCCTGCCCCTGCTGATGCGCTACCTGCGCAAGGTGTGCGAACGCTATCGCGATCTTCGCCCCTTGCTCAAGCTGCTCGACAAGCTCGACCCCGTTCCAACGGAAACCTTTTACTCTTTCTGATCACCTGTATAAATCATGCTCGAATCTCTCGGCATACCCAGTATCTGGCTCGCCCTCGGCCTCGCTCTGGCCCTTTTCTTCGCCCTCGCATTTGAGTTCATCAATGGATTTCACGACACGGCCAATGCCGTCGCCACGGTGATCTACACCCGAACCTTGTCGCCCTACCGCGCCGTGATCCTTTCAGGCATTTGCAACTTTCTTGGCGTGGTGCTGGGCGGGGTAGGCGTTGCCTACGCCATCGTGCATCTGTTGCCCGTCGAACTTCTCATCAACGTGGACAGCAAGCAAGGGATAGCAATGGTGTTTTCGCTCCTGGCGGCCGCCATCGCCTGGAACTTGGGAACCTGGTATTTCGGCATCCCCGCTTCCAGTTCTCACACCCTCATCGGCTCCCTTTTGGGCGTGGGCATCACCAACGCCCTGTTGAACGATCTTTCCGTCGCGGATGGCATCAACTGGCAAAAGGCGATAGACATCGTGTTATCGCTGATCTTCTCGCCACTGGCAGGATTTTTCGTCGCTGGGGTGTTCCTGCTCGCTCTCAAGCGATGGCGTCCACAGGGGAGAATACATACCATCCCGAAATCCCATACCTATGGCGGCAAAGTCAAAAAACCACCATTCTGGACCCGCGTCGTACTCATGCTGACCTCGATGTCGGTCAGCTTCGTGCACGGATCCAACGACGGACAGAAAGGTATCGGACTCATCATGTTGGTGCTGATCGGCTTCGTACCCGCACAGTTCGTCGTCAATATGAACGCCAGCCCCTACCAGATCGAACGCACCCGCGATGCCGCCACGCACATGAATCAGTTTTATCTGCGTCATCAGAACCGATTGGACGCCGCCGCCCTTGAGACACAGCCTCCTGCCAGCCTCCAGGAAACCTCTTCTTCCACGCCGCAGCGTTTTCGCTGCGAAATCGCGAACACCGAGGAAACCATCCAGAATCTGCTGAAAACGCTGAACAGCGTCAAAACCCTTGCCGAACTGAGCGAAGACAAGCGCGTACTGGTTCGCCGCGATTTGTTGTGCCTTGACGACATGGCTCGCCAGATCGGCAAGCTCTCCGGGATTGGAGCCACAGAAAAAGCCGACCTCAAACGCCTGCGCAAGGATCTTGCCGTCGCCACCGAATATGCCCCGCTTTGGGTCATATTCGCCGTTGCCCTGGCGCTCGGGTGTGGAACCGTCGTGGGCTGGAAACGCATAGTCATCACCATCGGGGAGCGTATCGGCAAACAGGGCATGACCTACGCGCAGGGGATGAGCGCCGAGATCACCGCTGCCCTGGCCATCGGCGCTGCCAACCTCTACAGCCTGCCGGTCTCGACCACGCACGTCCTTTCCTCTGGCGTTGCCGGCACGATGGTCGCCAATCGCAGCGGCCTGCAAGGCGGAACCGTCCGCACCATCCTCATCGCCTGGATACTTACCTTCCCCATGTCGATGCTGCTGTCGGCAACCTTCTTCTGGCTGTCCTCGAAACTGATATGACGATGAAAGCGATGATTCTTGCTGCGGGACGAGGCGAACGCATGCGCCCGCTCACCGATCATTGCCCCAAACCGTTGCTTACCGTGGGCGGTAAACCGTTGATCGTCCGGCACATCGAACGTTTGGCTGCCGCCAATGTCACCGATCTCGTCATCAATCACGCCCACCTCGGCCACATGCTCGAAGCAGCGCTCGGCGATGGGAGCGCACTGGGCGTGCGCATCCGCTGGTCGCCCGAACCGCCGGGTGCGCTGGAGACTGCGGGCGGCATTCGTCAGGCTTTACCGCTTCTCGGAGAAAACCCTTTTCTCGTCGTCAATGGCGATATTTTTTGCGAAGCGGACTTTGCGCCGCTGGCCCGAATCGCCGCGCGTCTCTCCCCGGATGAAGACCTCGCCCATCTTCTTCTGATCGACAACCCCGACCACAACCCCCAGGGCGACTTTGCGCTCGACGGCGAGCGCGTGCGCTCAGAGGGAGAGCCGCGTCTCACCTTTTCAGGCATCGCCGCCTACCATCCCAGCCTCTTCGCCTCGCTCGAAGCAGGCAGACCCGCCCGTCTCGCCCCGCTGCTCCGCGCCGCAATGGGTACGAACCGCGTGAGCGGCGAGCACTTTCACGGCCGATGGGTCGATGTCGGCACGCCTGAGCGTCTTGCGTTACTGGATGCGGGCTTGCGCATCGGCATCGCTACGGGAAAATTTGTCGTGCCTGATGACATTGACCAAAAAAACGCTGATATTGCCCGCCTGTTTGCCGGGAAAGAATCCACATGAGCGTCTCATCACACACGATGCCAAAATTCTTCAATACAGCAACATTTTCGTAGCCGCCTGATCTCAACTCACTCTTTCCGAGAACCGGAATCCGGCGGATACAGTTCCAGATGACGGTTGTAGAACCCCCCTGCCCGTTCCTTGTGGCGGCTGATGTTGAGCAGCGTGACATTGGGGAGTTCCCGGTGCAGGCGTTCGAGAGTCATCAGCTCATCCCTGGCATCGAAAGCATCGGTGGCTTCCTCGATGAACACCCATTGCGGCTGTTGCAGGAAAAGCCGTGCGATGCCAAGCCGCTGCTGCATGCGCAATGGCAATACCCGCGCCCAGTCCTCAAAGTCGTCAAGCCGGGATTGCAGCCAACTGATACCGGCGCATTCCAGCGCCCAGTGCAGGGTGTCTTCCCTGTACTGCGCGCCGAGGTACGGATAGGCCAGCACTTCGCGCAAGGGGCCGGCATGCAGATAGGGGCGTTGGGCCGCAAAGGCGATGTCGTATCCGGCAGGCAGAAGCACTTCGCCACGCCCCCACGGCCATAGCCCTGCAACGGCCTTGAACAGGGCCACCGTCACAGCCGGATCTCCCGTCACCAGGATGCGTTCTCCGTGGCGCACGACGAGATTGAAATCGACCAGCAAAGGTTGATCGTCCGCGTTGTTGAGGTAGAGATGACTGATCTCCAGTTCCGTCCGGCGCCCTCGGAGCAATTCGATGCGGCTTCTGCCATGCCCGTTTTCACGGTCTTCGCGTTCGAGCCGCTCCAACCCCTCGCGGAAGGTGATGATACGATCGATCGAGGCGCGGCAGCGCGCGATTTCACCGAGATTGTCGATCGGCCACGACAGGGCGGAGGTCAGCCGCTGAAAGGCTTGTGCCGCCTGCATCAGCAGCCCCAGGGTCATGATGCCGGCAATGTATTGCGGCGCGGCAATCAGGATCGGGAAAACGGGCAGCAGCGTTCCATAGCCGGTGGAAAAGGAAACGATGCCCAGATAGGCGAGGGTCTGGCGGTTCCAGCCCAACCCCACATCGACGAAGAGATGCCCGGCGCGGCGACGCTCGCTCTGCCCGCCATGCATGAGCGCAATCGCCTCCGAATGTTCGCGTACCCGCGCAAGACCGAAACGCAGGTTGGCTTCCACGGTTTGCAGGCGGTTGGTGGTGCGGATGAGCGGCCGCCCGAGCATGAGGCCGAACGCGGAACCCACGCCCGCATACAGAAAGGCCATCAACACCATATAACCGGGCACGGAAACGGAAGTGCCCGGCAACGGCGCGCTCCCCGAAACACTGAGCAGAATTTCCACGAAGCTACCCAGAATCAACACGGAAAACAGCAACGAATGCGCCAGCGAGATAGCGACCTCGGTGGCGATTTTCACATCTTCGGCAATGCGTCCGTCCGGGTTGTCGTGTTCTCCGCCGATGAGCTGAAGCCGGTAGTGACGGGAATGCGCCAGCCATTGATCGAGCAGCAGCCCGGTAAGCCAGCGCCGCCAATCGAGTTGCAGCCAGCGCTTGACGGTCAGGTGCAACGCCGTCACCCCCATCGTCAGGGTGAAAATCAGCACGAAGACCAGAACCAGCCTGAGCAATTCGGCAAGTCGCTTGTCTTCAAGCGCGTCGAACAGATCCCGGTGCCAGTAACTGATCCAGATTGCCAGGACGACTTGAGCGACCGTCAGCGCCAACAGCAACAGGGACGCTGCGCGAACCTTCCATTTATTCCCGCCGTTGTTCCAATAGTCGAGGGCCAGACGCAGGAAACGACGGCCCGAGCGCAGCCCGGAGCGGGGGGCGACGGCGCTCTCAGCCCTCATCGCGCGCCAGCCTTGCGGCGATCTGTGCCGCGCCCTTGAGTCCCAGTAATTCGTCGCGTACCGCGTAGAGCGGAATGCGGGCCAGCACTTCGCCCATCGTCGGGTGATCGCGGAACAGCTCGACGAGCTCCGGCGCTTGCAGAAACGGCAAGATGCGCGGAACAATGCCCCCCGTCAGGTAGATTCCGCCGCGCGCAAGCACGGTGAGTCCCAGATTGGCGGCAGCGGCAATCAGAAGTCTGGCAAAAAAACGCACGGTTTCAGTGGCAACGGCCTCGCCTGCCAGCGCGGCGGCTCCAATGGCTGGCGCATCCTGTGCAAGCGGCGCACCGGGCGGCGCGACAAAGCGGTAGAGCCGCTCGATCCCCTGTCCGGAGAGCAGCATTTCGATGCCCACGCGCCCATGTTCGGTCAGCAGCGCCTCGCACAGGGCCAGCTCACGCGCATCACGCGGCGCAAAGTCCGCCCATCCGCCCTGGCTCGGAAAAACCAGAGGATGATCGGGCGGGCCGGATAAGACGGCCATTCCAAGCCCTGTTCCGGGGCCGATCAGCGCCCGCACGCCCTCAATATCGGCTTCGCCGGGATGAAGAACGACAATCCCGTCATCGTCGAGACAGGCCAGCCCGTATGCCTGCGCGGCGAAGTCGTTGATGAGCCGCACCCGTGAAAAACCGAACCGCTCTCGAAGACGTTCTCCATCCACCTCCCAGGGCAGATTGGTCATGTGCATGCGCTGACCTTCGAGCGTCCCGGCCACGCCAAGGCAGGCCACGTCCGGCCGTCCCCTGCCCTCTTCCATGTTCAGGAACGCTTCGACGAGCGCCTCGACATCGGCATGGGCTGCGCATGACATTTCCCGGCGGCACAGGGCATGCCAGCCATCCGCACATACATGTGCAAGCAATAGCCGCGCGCGCGTGCCTCCAATGTCCGCCGCCAGAACGAGGGATGCTTCCTTGCCGTCCATAATCCCGAATGTAACAGTTATTGCATAACAGACAGAGAGACCAAGGATTGCATTGTTCACAAAAAACATGACCTCAACCCGTGCCAGCAGCTCTCTGACAAAAGCATCACGGTCATCACTTCATTGTCCCTTCTGCCAGACGGCTTTTCACTCATAATCGGCTGCTCTGCCAGGATCTAGGTCAGTGGCAGAGTAGTACGCATCGTGGAGTGAGACATGATTCTCAATTCTGCAAGATCACTGAACTCCAAAGTTCTCTTGTTCTTTGTCGCCGTTTCTGCCGGTCTGATCATCGTCCTGACCACGATCACGCTTTTTGCCTTTCGCCAGTTTTCCGACAACACCTCAAGAGAACACGTTCGCACAGCAGCAGAAATTGTCCGGGTACATCTGACCGAATCAATGATCAACGGGGTCATCGACAATCGTCAGACTTTTTTGCTGCGTCTTGCAGAAGTACAAAACCTCAAGACCGCCCGCGTGGTTCGTTCACCCATTGTCGATGAGCAATTTGGAGATACCCTGAAAGGCGAATACCATCCCGATGAAATTGAAAATAAGGTTTTTAAAACTGGAGAATCATTATTCAAAATTACCGAAAATAACGGAGAATTTATTTTTCGCGGAACGATTCCTTATATCGCCACCCAGGAAGGGAGTCCCAATTGCCTGCAATGCCATAAAGCAAAACCTGGAGACGTTCTCGGGGCAGTAACGATGAGCATGTCCATTACCGCCCTGCACCACAAAAGTTTCATCACTGTGGCCGGCATCATCGGGGTTGTGATCATCGCCGTAATCGTGTTGCTCATCCTTTTGTTCTACCTGCTCAAGCCCATCTCGAACACCGCCAGTGACATCGAAAACGCGGTGCAGGATGCCATCGACGGCAATTTCCGGAACAAGATCAAAAAACAGACGAACGATGAAATTGGTCAGATTGCCAGCGACATGAATCGTTTACTCGAGTTTCTGGGCGGAGGTCTGGACAAGATAGCCAGTTACATTTCGCAGCTGGTCGACCGTCAGCAGAGCAGACACGAAAACCAGTTGCTGGCGACCATCGAGATGGTCAAGAACATGACGCAAATTTCCCAATACAAGATCGCAATCGAAGAAGACGATTCAAAAATGGATGTTTACCGTCGCCTGATCAAGACGCTCAACTCCAAGTTCTTCAATGAACAAGGCGAATTCTCCATCCTTGAAGTTTCCAGCGACTGTAGCGAGCTTCTTCCGGTATTTCTCAGCAAAAACACGGACGCCCCCTGCCGCTGGTGTCATCATAAAATTTTGTCCGACCCCAGAAAATGCCGGGTTTTTCATACCGCGCACATGATAAACGGCTTGATCCAGCCCGACCTCTGCTCCAGTTTCAAGGGAAATGACAGCGCCGCTGATTCATGGGACGAGGACGTAGCGTTTCCCGATAATCAATACGCAAAGGATCAACGCCGCCTGCGTGGCCCGGTCGAGCCTCAAAATGACGATAAGGCGGAGGTGATGGAGAAGCTGCACCGTTATCCCCTGTGCTTCCCCATTCTCAAATCCGGCGTAGTGGGCAGCATCGTGCAGATGGTCGTCAAGGAGTCGGAGAGGGAGCGCATCCTGGCGGCGCTCCCCTATATCAAGGTGTACATGTCCGACACGGCGCCTGTACTCGAAGTGCGCCGATTGATGGAAACCCTGCGGGAGTCATCGCTGCGCGACCCCATGACAGGTCTCAACAACCGGCGTTTCCTGGAAGAATTCATCGAAACCCTGACCGCCAGCACGCGACGCAAGCAGACGCACATCGCCATCCTGATGCTCGACCTGGATCACTTCAAGATGATCAACGACACTTACGGGCACGATGCCGGCGACGCGGTGCTGAAAGCTCTGGCAAGCGTCATCAAGGCAACGGTACGGGCTTCGGATATCGTGATCCGCTACGGCGGCGAGGAATTCATGGTCGTTCTGCAGGACACTTCCAGCGCGTACGCGATGAGCGTGGCCGAAAAAATCCGCGCCTCGGTGGAGAACATGAAAATTCCCCATGCAGGAATCTCCCTGCAAAGAACCATTTCCATCGGCGTAGCCGATTTTCCCGGTGACAGCAACTCTTTCTGGCAAGCGGTCAAATTCGCCGACGTCGCCCTCTACCATGCCAAGGAAGCAGGCCGCAATCGCGTCACGCATTTCACGCGCAACATGTGGAAAGACAGCAATCAATATTGAAGGAAAGGGATCTCGGTGCGCGTTTCAACCAACACCGCGTCTCCGTCTGTCCCAGGCGGCCTTCCGCCGCTCTTCTCTCAGTCGCTCCGGCCTGCCCATTGGCATCCCGTATGAATAAGACGACTCGCTGCGGCGCTGCATGAGGCGACGATCATCGTACTGGGTATAGGAGCACATGCATTTCTTGTGAGGGCACCCGGTCAAAGGCAGGGCGGGCGCTTCCGATTTCAGCAGGCGCTTGCCGGCAATGGCCAGCGCGGATTCGCAGGGATCGTCACAAATTTGCAGTTCCACTGCGCGATACTTGTACACCCGCAGGGGCAGTCTGCTCATTGCTGAAACCGGGGCAGCGCCATGCCGATTCCTGTGTCGGCGTTTTTCTGCCCGCGCGCTCATGAGAAACGCTACCACGTAGGCCGACCCGCCAATCAGCAGGAGCAGAAGCATCCAGGCCACAACGTTCATTTTTCACTCGTCATATTTCGGGCAGGCGACAATATTATATCGGTTCATTTCATCCGCCTCTCGTGATATATCCCTCACGAACCAGTCCCAATCCGGACGGTTGGCGGGATAATCTGTCGACAGGATAAAATGCCCTGCCAATCCGGATTTTTTTCAATTCAATGTATCGCCCCCGGCTGAAGTGCGCCGGGGTATGGAGAGACCGATGCCACTTGTATCCATGCGTCAATTACTCGATCACGCCGCTGAAAACGGTTATGGTCTGCCCGCTTTCAACGTGAACAACCTGGAACAGGTTCAGGCCATCATGGAGGCCGCTGCGCAAACGGACAGCCCTGTCATCATGCAGGCGTCCGCCGGCGCCCGCAAATACGCGGGAGAAGCTTTCCTGCGTCACTTGATCGACGCGGCAGTGGAAGCCTGCCCGCATATCCCGGTGGTGATGCACCAGGACCACGGACAAAGCCCGGCGATATGCATGGGGGCCATCCGTTCCGGTTTTTCCAGCGTGATGATGGACGGCTCGCTGCTCGAAGACGGCAAGACCCCTTCTTCCTACGAATACAACGTTGCCGTGAGCCGCGAGGTCGTGAAGTTCTCGCACGCCATCGGCGTGACGGTGGAAGCTGAACTCGGTTGCCTCGGTTCGCTCGAAACCGGAGAAGCCGGCGAGGAAGACGGCGTCGGGGCGGAAGGCAAGCTCGATCACTCGATGTTGCTCACCGATCCCGATCAGGCTGCGGATTTCGTGCGGCAAACCGATTGCGACGCGCTCGCCATTGCCATCGGCACGAGTCACGGCGCATACAAGTTTACGCGCAAACCTACCGGCGACATTCTTGCCATCGACCGCGTAAAAGCCATTCACGCCCGGTTGCCCAATACCCATCTGGTGATGCACGGCTCCAGTTCGGTGCCGCAGGAATTGCTGGCGATCATCCGGCAATACGGCGGCGACATGAAGGAGACCTACGGCGTGCCGGTCGAGGAAATCCAGGTTGCCATCAAGTACGGCGTTCGCAAGATCAACATCGACACCGACATCCGGCTTGCCATGACCGGGGCCATCCGCAAGTTCCTGTTCGAGAACCCGTCCAAATTCGATCCGCGCGAGTACAACAAACCCGCGCGCGAAGCCGCCAAGGCGGTCTGTATCGCCCGGTACGAGGCGTTTGGCTGCGTCGGCCAGGCTTCCCGTATCAAACCCGTTTCGCTCGAAAAAATGGCTTCACGCTACAAGGACGGCGAATTGACCCAGATCATTCGCTGATCCGGCGCGTTTTTTTGGGAATTGCATATTTGACTCCCATGACTTCCTGTTTCCTTCACCACAGAGACGGTTTCACCCCTTCCCCCGCAAGCGGGGGAAGGCTGGGATGGGGGCGAGTGCCGCTGAATAC
>JGI20163J15578_10000463_pt1 | contig 16771 bp, 8 predicted proteins | sample TergutCu122P1_FD_15578 | JGI IMG/M metagenome (IMG submission 15578)
GGGGGGGCAACAACTTAAAAAAACATTCCCCTCACAGAGAACACGGAGAGAGGGAAAGGGGGGTTTTCCTCTGTGACCTCTTTGCCTCTGTGAGGGATAAAATCCTTAAGTTGTTGACATTACTGATATCAGGGGGTAGCCATATCTTACGCGTACATATTTATTTCTGTCATGTGGGCGTACAACCCGCCGCGGGCCACAAGTTCGCCGTGGGTACCAATGTCCTCTATTTTGCCGTCGTTAAGCACGATAATTTTGTCGGCCTTTTTTACTGTGGACAGCCTGTGGGCAATTATTACGGTGGTGCGGTCTTTCATTACTTCGTCTAAGGCTTCGCGGATTTGTTTTTCGGTTTCTACGTCTACGGCGGCGGTGGCTTCGTCCAGTATTAGGATTGGCCTGTCACGTAATACGGCGCGGGCAATGGAAACGCGCTGTTTTTGGCCGCCGGAGAGACGCATTCCGCGTTCGCCAACCACAGTATTATACCCTTCGTCCAGTTGGGAAATAAACTCGTCTGCACGGGCAAGGCGGGACGCTTCCAAAACTTCATCGTGGGATGCGCCGGGCTTGCCGTAAGCAATGTTTTCGCCCAGGGTATCGTTGAAAAGGAATACATCTTGCATAACATTACTCATGCAGTTACGCAGGCTTTTTAGGGATACATCCCTTAAATTGTGGCCGTCCAAACGAATTTCACCTTCAACCGGGTCGTAAAAACGATTTAGTAAGTTTATGAATGTAGTTTTGCCGACACCGGTTGGGCCAACCAGCGCGATTACTTCCCCGGGCATAATTTCTATACTGACATCTTTTAGTACGGGCTGGCCTTCGATGTAGTGGAAACTTACATTCTTGTATACAAGATGGCCTTTTACATTTGTTAACTCGTATGGATTTTCTGCTTCTTTTACATCTTCTTCCGCGTCTAAAATTTCGAAAACACGCTCTGCACCCGCAATGGCTGTCTGAAGGTCTTCATTAAGGCGCGCAAGGGCGGTTATGGGGCCATAGAAAATAGCCAAGTACATCAGGAAGGCTACAATATCGGCAACTTCTACGTATCCGTACAGTGCCATGTGGCCGCCGTAGGCGATAACAAGAACTGTACCGATTAAGGATAAATATTGCACGGTGCTGCCGTACCCCGCACTTAAGCGAAGAGCCGCCAGAATGGCATGAGCGTGGCCTTTCGCGCTGTCGGAAACTTTTGCAGATTCTCTTTTGTGCTGGTTAAATACTTGGATTTCTTTCATGCCGGAAATATTATCTTGCAAGTTGGCGTTAAGTTCGCCCAGAATTTTTTGGGCGCGGCGGAATATCGGCAACACTAATTTTGCAAATATTATGGAAATGATTATTAAGATAGGGACAGAAAGCATACTCATTAGTGTCAACCGCACGTTTATTCTTAGCATCATTACGGTAACGCCAATGATAATTGCGATATTGGCAATAACGTCGGGCACGGCATGGGCAATAAGTAATTCTACGCGGTTTGTATCGTTTACAACGCGGGACATTACTTCCCCTGTTTGTTTGTCGTGGTAAAATTTCATGGATAACTGCTGGAGTTTGTCGTAAACTTTTACCTGTAAATCTGCCACAAAATGCCACGCGGCATAATGTGTAAAATAAGAGCGTATGTAGCTGCAAATTACCTGCCCAAGATACACTGCCGCCAAAATTAGCCCCATTCGTAAAGCTTCATCTGCCAGACGCGGGTCTCTGTTTGTAGCTAAAAATGTCAGCTGGCGCACTACCATTGGTGCGTACATTTGGGCGGCTGTCAGGCCTGCAATTGCCAGAAGTGCCACTATTAAATATCCCCAATACTTTCGTGACGACTTTACCAATTTAAGCATTAACTTCATGGCGAATCAACCTTTCTATTATAATGGGGTTCCACCCCAATTACGCATACGATTTCAGCGTAACGGGGCAGCCCCGGCGGGATACATTCCCCCGGTGCAACAATGGCTATGCCCGGCGGGTATTGTGCGATTAGCTGGGCGGAAATTTGCCCGGCGGCATCTTCCCAAGGAACTCTTCGGGATGGCATATTAACGGCTTGACGTGGCGGGACTACAATTTCGGGCATAAAAAATGGCTCATGCGGTAAGTTATCTGCACATACCACCGGTAACTTAGCATTAAGCCCGTCAATGGCAGTCTTTAGCCTGCGAAAACCTTCATCTGTGTCTGCCACGGATGTCATTGCCAGGATATGCCGCCTTACTGCCATTTCCGGCTGCACTTTGTATCCGTTAGTCATATGTGAAGTAATTTCATTTACACTAATACCGGAATGGGACGTAAACAGCAGCTTACCGGGATCAACATCGAATATGGCATTTTCCCCTATCCGCTCTGCTCCTGACAAACGCAAAGCCGTGGAGCTGTTTGCGCCGGGGAGGCTTGCCCGTATTGTTTCAAGCCTATGAAAATAATCCTCAAAAAGTTTTGGCTGCTGCCATAATTGACGCAGCATGTAATCGCATACAGCCATTAGTATATACGAAGGGCTGGATGTCTGTACAGTATTTGTATAAAACTTTATTCGATTTATGTCAACATTTTTGTCTTTTATATGCAAAACAGCACACTGAGATGGCGCAGGCAGAGTTTTGTGGAAACTTTGAATTACGATGTCTGCACCATGTGACAATGCGGAAGCGGGAAATTTATCATGGAACGGAAAATGAGCCCCATGGGCTTCGTCTACGATAAGTACGCCGCCTTTTGAATGTACACGGTCGGCAATTGCAGAAATATCGGAAACAAAACCTTCGTATGTAGGGCTTACCACAAGCACTGCCGCGCCTTTTGGCATATTGTCAAAAGCTGATGGGGCAATACCGCCTGCCAAGCCGTCAACGGTTATTTCCGGCATCACATATTTGGGTACCGCACCGGACATAACCATGGCATTGTATACGCTTGTGTGGGCGTTGCGCGGTACAATAATAGTTTCACCGTCTGTGCAAGCAGCGCAAACAGCCGCCAAAACCCCGGCAGAGGAACCGTTTACCAGAAAAAAGCTATGATCCGCACCATAGAACTCCGCGATGTTTTCTTGCAATTCTTTAATTATGCCCGTTGGGGAAGAAAGAACATCCATTCCGGGGATTTCTGTCATGTCCAATTCCAGCAAATAGGGGGGCATAAACTGCGGATTACGTTTATGCCCCGGCATATGAAAAGGATAAATATCTTTTGCCAAATAATCTGAAATTTGTTTATACATTTATTCACCATACCCATGAATTAAATAATTTTGCCACCACTCCCGCAAATATTCGTCCTCGATGAAAAATTGGTTCATCCACCATATACGGCCCGTAAACCACTCTTGCAAAAATTCTATCTGCCCGCGCCAGGTAGTAATTTCATGTAAATGAGGCGGTAACATATTAGCCATCCAATATGGCAGCCGGTCCAAGCTTGGGACCGGATGTCTTTCGAAATTGCGGTTAAACTCACTTTCGTAATTTTTTACCAAATAATTGATGTAAGCCAACATTTGCGGAACTTGATTAACGGATATTTCTGTCCACCTTTGGGCAGCTAACTCGAATATTTCCGGCACAGATAGGAGGTAGTGGAAATGATAATTACGTATGGCTGCGTGTAAATGGTGATAATCGTGCCAATAATACATATTCCCCGCAGAGCGGTCGAAATCCCATACGGGCCCCCAATGCATACGGCGGTTTTCCCCTTGGCCGCGAACTTGCATAAAAACGCTGTTGAAACCTACATCAATGTTTTTGAACAATTCCTGTACAAGATAAAAATCAATCATAGACGGAAAATCCATTATTTTACTGATGGCCTCAAAGTCGCGGGTACGCACAACTTCGTTCACGTTTAAGATAAACTCTTGTAAATATTCCAGATGCCCTGTGCTAAGGCGAGAACCGCGAGGGTAACGTATGTCATAAGGTGCCCCGTCTGCAATAAAAAATGTCACGCCTTCCACACCGGTGTTAAGTGAATTATTATCAAGCTCAAACAGATATTCACTTATTGCCGGGTCTTCGTTAAAAAAAAGCTGCATACGCCCGGGGCCAATGTCTCTTTCATCCGCAATTTGATAAAGCCCCACATACTCGCCGTTTATATACAAGTGTACAAGCTGCGAAAACGGCGTCCAATCCATCCCGTCTAAAAGCGATGCCAAATAAAACGCCATGTGTGTCCTTATCAGCGTAAGGTCAAAATGGTTGGCGATAAGAACCCAGTCACGGGCAATATGCCCCGCGTCAAGTAAGGTTTGCGGCTCTTCAAAGCGAAGCCGCAGCGGGCGCTTGTCTTCACCAAAATGCCATGTAGAATTGCCGCGCCCGCGGATGCGAATATCTACATTATCAAAAGCATCTGCATGGTTTGTAAGTGAAAGTGTGCCGTTGTGCCAAAAGTCGCGCTCTACATCAAATGGGTTATAATAAGACATAATATGAAGAGCGGGAAAGCTGCCGACACTACTACCCGGGGCCGGGCGATAAAAATACCTGTCTATAATAATTACGGCAAGTAAAATGAAAATTGTCAAAACAACAACTGCAATAATTTTGCTGGTTTTACTTTTCACAAAAATGTCCCCTTTTATAGGCCGATAGGTGGCTCTGTATGAAATGCACGGTAAAATTGAATAGCAATTTTTTGAAAGTATAACAAATAAATTGCAAAACCGCAAAAAACATGTAAACTATAGAGCAGACGTTTGCAACATCCTTTGCGATGTTACGACATGGCAAATTATGATTAATTATCAGGAGGGAAATTGTGCCATTAAAAATTTTGTTTGTATCAGCGGAAGTTAACCCCTACTGCAAGTCAGGCGGCCTTGGGGATGTGGCAGGTTCGCTGCCAAAAGCTTTACGGGGGAAAGGCATTGAAACAAAAGTAGTATTGCCACTGTATAAATCAATCCCCGGTCATTTACTTGCAAGTGCGGAAACTGTTTGCAGTTTTACCGTCCATCTGTCATGGAGGGCGCAAGAGGCTGTCATTCTTGCAGTAGATGATGTGTACTTTGTTAAAAATGATTATTATTTTGGCCGTGACGGTTATTATGGTTATGATGACGACCACGAGCGTTTCGCGTTTTTTGCTAAAGCCAGTGTGGAGATGCTTGGACATATAGGTTTCCAGGCTGATATTTTGCACTTTAACGACTGGCATACGGGCCTTGGGCCAACATTCCTTCGTAATATTTATAGCCAATTCACATACTATTCAAACATGAAAAGCCTGTTTACCATCCACAACCTGCATTATCAAGGCGTCTTTGGCCGTGAAATTTTGTGGGACATCGGGCTTGGCGACGGCTATTTTACCAACGGCGACTTGGAATTTCACGGGAAAATCAGCTACTTGAAAGCAGGCATTGTCCATTCCGACGCGGTAAGCACCGTTAGCGAAACTTACGCGGCAGAAATTCAAACCCCTGCTTACGGATACGGGATGGACGGATTGCTGCGCCAGCGGGGTGCCCAAGAAGGTAAACTCTACGGTATAACAAACGGCATAGACGTTACGGAAAACAACCCGGAAACAGATACTCGTATTTTGGAAAATTTTAATACGAATTCTTTAGATAAAAAGCGCGAAAATAAGCATCGCCTTCAAGAGCAGCTAGGACTGCCCATAAGCAATGCCCCCATGTTTAGTATGATTACACGCCTGACAGAGCAAAAGGGCTTTGATATTCTTTCCATAATAATGGAAGAATTGTTAAGCATGGACATACAGCTTGTTGTGCTGGGTACCGGGGACCACCGCTATGAAGAAATGCTGCGGCATTTTTCGTGGAGGTATCCGCACAAAGTAAGCGCGAACATTAAATTTGACGCAACACTTGCACAACAAATTTACGCCGGTTCGGATATGTTTATAATGCCGTCTGTTTACGAACCTTGCGGGCTTGGGCAATTATTCGCCATGCGGTACGGGACAATCCCCATTGTGCGCAAGACCGGCGGCCTTGCAGACACTGTGCAGCATTTTAACCCTCAAAACGGCACCGGCAACGGGTTCCTGTTTGAAGACTATCTTGCAAGCGGGCTAATGTGGGCCATACGGGAAGCCTTGTATGTTTACGGTACGCCAAATTGGGATGTACTTGTTAAAAACGCGATGGCCGGAGATTATTCATGGAACAAAGCCGCTGACGCATATATTAAGCTCTATCAAAAAATTTTGAATGGGTAGCTGGTAAATATGATAAAGTTTTGTTTCTTGGTTCTGCTGCTGACTGTACTGGCAGCTTGTGAAAGAAATCAGGATAACACACTACCGGCAGAAATTATGACACCGGAGGCTTTTTGCGAATTGCCTCCTTTGCCTGCTGCCGCAACAGAAGACGAGTCAACTGTTTACCCGGAGTATAATTACCCGGCATTTGACTTTCCGTCTCTTTTTATATCAACACCCGAACATCCTTTTAGGCAGCCACGTAACCATTGGCAGCGAGACAGCACATTGACCATGACCGGCACATGCCCTGAACTGTCATTTTACAATGTGCCTGTGCGAATACGGGGCCGCGGTAATACAACATGGCGGCACGGCCCAGACAAACGCCCCCTTCGTATAAGATTTGAAACACCGCAGCCTATGTTTGGGTCTGAACACGCACACCGGGATTGGATTCTGCTGGCGAACCACTTCGACCGCTCGCTATTAAGGAACATGGGCGCACTCTATTTTGGCGGCTTACTGACGAATATGGCATGGACGCCTTCTTCGTCCTATTTTGTTCATTTGTATATCAACGGTAAATATTACGGCGTATACCAGCTAACAGACGAGCGGCATGTAGAACCCGGGCGTGTGGAATTAACAGCAGACCCGGACCCCGCCGTCAGCGAATATTTTCTGGAGCTGAACGGCCACGTAATAGGCTGGCGTTCTAATGAGTTTACAGAAGACGTGGATTATTTTATTATTAACTCCCGCGCCTACGAACTCCGCTGGCCAAGTGGCGATGCGCGTACAGACGCCCATTTTGAATACGTGCAAAGTTACATCCAACGGGTAAGCGATGCCATTCGCGCACAAAATTGGCAGCAAATTACGAATTTGATAGACATCCCGTCTTTCGTAGATTTTTACATCGTACAGGAGTTTTTCAAAAACACGGACATTTCGCGGTTTGGGGTCTTTATGCAAATTAAAGGACAGGACGAAAACCGCAGGCTGCATTTGGGGCCCGTGTGGGATTTCGATCAGTCTTCGGGCAATAATAACCGCGTGGAAAACCCTCGGGGACGCTTGGCGGCAAATCACAATTATTGGTTCAATTATTTAATGCAAACCCCGGCTTTTAAACAAGCGGCTGCAGACCGTTGGGATGAGATTAAACTAACTTACATCCCACAAACAATTGATCATATTTACCGCATGGCGATAACTTATGAACAGGACTTTAACCGCAATTTTGAAAGGCACCCGTACATTATGGGGGATATTTTTGAATGGAACTGGGTGCCGTCATACGCTACCGCAGGAATTGATACTTTCATGGGGCAAGTAGAATTCTTGATTGATTTCTTAACCCTTCGTAAACAGTGGATGGATGATTTTTTACACGACAGACTGCCTGAAGATGAAGAAATTGAAGAAGATGAAGTTTTATTTGATAAACCTCTTTCATATATCTTAGTATGAAAGGGGTTTTTTATTTGCCAGAAAAAAACGGTTTGAAGATTGCCGTAATATACGGGTCTGTGTTTTTGGGGGCGGGATTTGCTTCCGGGCAAGAATTGCTGCGTTATTTTGTTGGCTTTGGACGGCTTGGGCTGGTGGGAATTATAGTTGCGGGCATATTACTCGCCTTTACCGGTTGGGCAGTGCTGCGCATTTGTACGCGGGAGGGCATAAGCAGCTACCACCATCTAATGAGTTTCTTATTTGGCCCAAAACTTGGCGGTTTTATGGAGGGCATAGTTGTAATATTTTTGTATTGCCTGTTTGTAGCCATGCTTGCCGGGGCCGGGGCTACAGGCCGGGAAGCTTTTGGCCTGCCATTTAGTGCAAGTGCCGTATTAACCGGGCTGGCTGTATTTTTTGTTCTTTGCTTTGGCCTGACCGGTATTATTAAGGTCAATTTAATCCTTGCGCCGTTTATGCTGTTTGGGGGCATTTTTATTGGCTTGTTTTCGTTTTTTGCACATACGCACCCGGCTTTTGCAACGTTTCCGGGCAGACATGTCATCATTGGTATTGCATGGGTTTTATCCGCAATGGTGTATGCTTCTTATAATTTGGTGACGGGCATACCAATTTTAGCCGCAACTGCGGGAATGGCAACAAAAAAACGCGACCCGATGCTTGGCGGGCTTTTGGGCGGCGGCCTTATTACACTTCTGGGAATATGTATGGCACTGCCGCTATTTTTGTATCACACAAATATTGTAAGCCTGGAAATTCCGTTTTTGTACATAGTTTCGCGGCATGGAGATATGCTGCGGCTGCTTTACCTTGCCGTCCTTATTGCGGCGATTTTGACAACAGCGGCCTGCAATGCTTTTGCCGTTGCAGAATGGCTAAAAGCACGGGGGTATGCAAATACAGTTATAGTTGCGGCGGCGTTATGTATTGTTGGAATTGCGGCTTCCCATGTTGGGTTTTCGGCTATTGTGGCCTATGTGTACCCTGCGTTTGGCTTTATTGGGTTGTTTAAGGTATTTGTGATACTTTGGAATGGTTTTTTTGTGCGGCAACGCTCTTGACAAATTTATCGCGGCACCGTATATTAGAATAGTCTAATATATTTATGTCAAAGGGAGTGAGAGTATTCATGGAGGAAAAAGCTAAATTATTGGCAGAACTTTTGAGAATACTGGCTAATGAAAACCGTCTGCTGATTCTCTGCGCTCTTATGCAGGGCGCAAAAACGGTTGGACAAATTGGCGGGTATGTTCCCAGGATCACCCAATCCGCGCTGTCACAACATCTAATTATGTTGAGAACTGCAGGGATTCTTAAATCGGACAAGCAAGGACAAAGTGTAACATATTCTGTCGCCGACTACAGGGTGGCAGAAATTCTTGCCGTGTTAAAAAAATATTACTGTAATCCGGAGGAAACAGAATGAAAGCGATAATATTTGTGCTTGTGATGGGATTGCTGCTTATGATCACAGCATGCTCAAAAAATGTAGGCGGTGCAGACAAAGCAAGTGATACATTAGACGATACTGGTACATCGAGCTGGCAAACCATTACCGCAACAGAAGCGCGAAACATAATGAAAGAAACAAACCATTTCATCTTACTGGATGTTCGTACCGAGGCGGAGTTTAGAGAAAGTCGAATTGAAGGAGCACTGTTAATTCCATATGACGAAATTAGAGGCCGAGCAAATGCAGAACTTCCGGATAAAAATACGGTCATTCTAATCTACTGCCGGAGCGGACGCAGGAGTGTATCGGCAGCGGCTGATTTAGCGGCACTTGGGTATACAAACATCTATGACTTCGGAGGAATCAATAATTGGCCGTATGAAACAATTAGTGAATAACAGAGATTTATTTATGCAAAGAATCTTAATTGTCGGCGGAGTAGCCGGAGGTGCTTCAGCTGCAGCACGACTATGCAGGCGAGATGTAAAAGCTGTTCTTTCCCCTTATGTAACATTGGCGAATGTTACATAAGGGGTTTTTTAATAATAGATTAATTGTTGTATTAATACGGAAGGCATGTTATCTTTACATAGAAATATGGGCATATGTGCAGGAAAATATCAGAAATTATGATAAATACAAAAAACTGCACAGTACCAATAAAATAAGAGAGGAAATTTTTATGAGAAAAGCACAGCGTAACAAAATCATGGCTTTTGTCCTGGCAATTGTCATGATGTTTTCAACCGTAGTACCGATGGCGATACATGCTGCCGAAGATAGTCAGGGGAACTATGTCTCAGGTTTTTCGGCTGCTCCCACCTATCTTTTCGATTTTTCTACAGCCCCTACAGTGGGGGCGCAGGCGTGGCCGTCTGTTTCTGCCATTCCCGGCGTGACAAGGGCTGTATCACCCACTGCCGGCCAACCGGGCTTTGACCTGATTCCGACAGGCAATTTTAGGATACAGGCCCATTCCGGCAGTAATTTTATTGACCCAAACGGTGCCAACAGACAGCTTAACTCAAATGTTAGTTTAAGCGGCCCAATACATGTTGTTATTTATGCAAGGGCAACGGGCAGCGTTGCTCCCACTACACTGCCCTTGACTTTTGCCGGTCAAACAATAACGTTTGATGTGCCAAATGCGATAACACGGATTGAGCATACATTTTTAACCGGCGAGGGCCTGTTGTCAATTAACCCTTGGAACTGGGGCGTTGACGGTCAGTCTCCCGGCAGGCTGGCAGTCCAAAGAATTGAAATTACAGAAGTAACGCAACCTTCTTCAAGTATACAAATCTCCGGTGTTGACGGTGCGCACAGCTTTCCTGCGCTGCCATATGGATATACGGCAGCGGATATTACTCCGCTTCAAATAATCGTAACCAACCCCGGGGATGCTGCAATCATTAACTTAGAAGTGGCCCTCGATGAAGGAACATACTTCACATTGGAAGGTACGGTTCTGATTCCTTCTTTATCACCAAACGCTTCTGCAGAATTTTCTGTCAGGCCTAATTTGGGGCTTGAACCAGACCAGACTTTTGCAGATACCGTTCGCATAACAAATAATGACGACATTTACGAAAGCTTTACTGTAAGTGTTGTAACCCTGCCTAATTTGCCTGTAGACGCGGGGCAGCCACCCGCAGGTGCAACCCCTGTATCCACGGAAAATCAATTCCCACACAACATGTACGAAGTTATAAGCTGGGATAACAATTTCCGCAGGGTATCAATAACAGCAGGTAACCCGCAGATGCTGATTAACCGTCAACTAAGGGATGTTGACGCGAATCTGGCAACACCTTTTGTCTTTGGCGGTATTTTGCAAGTTCCTTTGTCTGCGGCTCAAGCGGCCCTTGGCAGCGAAGTTAGCTGGCAGGTTAGCGGCAACAATGTAACGGCAACAGCCGGGGCTGACAGTCATACTGTTGCAAGTATTTCCATTAGCGTGGCAGGTACAAACGTTTTGTTTGTTCCGCTGCAAACCATTGCGCAAGCCATTGGAGTTGGCACAATCGGGTGGGATAATATTGGCACACGGGTTGCCCCGGCGTCTTATACCCTTGTAATAACAACCGGTGCTGTCGTAACCCCGGCAAATATTTCCCGCGGGGGTATTACAAATCAGGCTCCCCAGTGGTACGGCAGCCCCAACTCAATAATTATCGCCACACACTACTTGTATGCCCAGCGTTTTAACGGCGGTTTCCCAAGGGGAATAGGGCAAGGTGATGCAAATCAAGCTTGGGGCAGCGCAAATATTGCAGGTTGGACTCAGGCAAACCTAAATACAATGTGGAACACACGCAACAACCTTGACGCCTATCTTGGCAGGGGTATAACAACCCACGATACGCGGTTCCTTATGATGATGTATGAAGCAACAGGGATTGAGCGGTTTAGAGATGCGGGGTTAAGGGGGCTTGATGCCCTGTTAAACGCCCAGTATCAAGTCGGCGATGTGGTTATTCTTGCAAGACAGGGCCAAGTACTCTCCAGCGCGACCGGCCCGCCGTTCCCAATGCCTTATGACATTATCGCGACAGTAGGTGAAGGAAGAGGCGGCTGGCCTTATTATTTATCAAACACCGAAATGCACCGTGGCGGCGTTTCATTTAACGATGACGCCTACACCTATGTTTTAGAGCTGCTTTTAGACATTGCAGAGGGGGATTTCCCGTCCCTTGACGCCGAAAGAACAGAACGCAGTATTCAGGCGTTTGTTGACGGTCTTGACGCAGTACTACGGCTGCAAATACGCGCAAGCGGCTTCGCAGACGGCGTAGAAAGGCCAACCGCTTGGGCACAGCACTTTAACCCCGAGACAGGCCTGCCCATGTGGGGCAGAGAATTTGAACCCCCTGCTATCGTTGGGGGTGAGGAATCCCGTGATTTATTTGCATTCCTTACAGAATTGGATTTAGACGACATTTACGAACTTGGCGGCGCGGACTTGCGTGACAGGTTAATTGATGCAATCCATTACGCTGCATTCTGGTTTGCCTATGTAGAAGTAGTTGGTTACCAGCATGTGGGACAAACCATTGTGCGTAACCCGGCAGCATCTTTATGGGCGCGTTTCCACTGCCCGGAAACATTCCTGCCCTTATTCTCTGACCGCAGGCAGCCAAATGCAGGGGCCACAAATGACCCATTCGGGCTGTGGGGGCCATATGCCGTACACTTTGCCAATAACCCGCCTGCGGGGCATATTCGTTCCATCTACCGGTGCGACCATGACGGCTGTTGCGTTACCCGTACAACAATAGACGGCGGGCAGTTCTGTTTAAACCCTTCACACGGTCCTATCGACCTTCCTTTAAGCTTTGCCAATGTCAGCCTGGAAAGACGCCAGGGATATGGTTATATCCGTGCCACTTCCGGTGTAATTGTTGCAAGAGACTATGCAAATTGGCTGGCAAGGAACAATATTTTTGTTAACGTAATTACCATTGCGGATGTAACACCGGAAGTTGTTATCGGTGTACCAACTCCTATTGCCGGAAGAGTTTTACCTGCCGCCGCAACATATTCAAATATTGTTTGGACTGTGTACAACCCGGGTACCACAGGCGCGACTATCCAAAACGGTATGCTTCACACAGCTGCAGGCGGACAGGTTGTAGTAAGAGCCACCATAGCCAACGGTTTAGGTATCGGTGTTCCTTTCGTAATGGATTTTACAATTAATGTTGTCGAACACATTCCGGTGGAATCTGTTATTGCCGTTCCCAACTTTTTACCGATTGGTTCGTTTAATTTATCTAGGGTTCAAGTTGTTCCTGCGGCGGCCGCAAACCCGGCTGATATTTTGTGGGATGTGGTAAACGCAGGTACAACAGGTGCGGTTATGGTTGGCAGCAACCTGACAACAACTGCCGCGGGCAATGTTACCGTAAAGGCAGCCATAGCGGGCGGTATTGCGCCGGAAGAAGATTTTGTACAAGAGATTACAATCCGAATAGACCCGGACCCGCTTGCCCCTGTTCCTGTCGCAAGCCCGGAAACTGCGTTTATCAGCGATTTTTATGTCTTATCCCGTTTGCATAATGTACAAAACAGCGGCCATTACAACTGGGAATACATGCGTAATTTCCAACTTGGTAATGATGTGTACGGAGACAGGCCGTTTGGGGCTAATTTCAGTGTATATTACGCCCACGAAATGCTGCTTGGCCTGGATTGGATCCGTACTGCCCAGGATGCGCGTAATCAGACCGCAAACATGCGCACACAGGCAATGTTTACATTAACCCGTGACGTATATGTTGTTGTGGCATTTGAGCAAAGAGTAAACCGTAATTTAGTTCACTGGATTGACGATACATGGCAATTCTTAGGTGATGATGTTTACTTCCGCAGTACAGAAGCGGCAAACCAAAATCCTTTCTACTTCTTATACGCAAGGGCTTTTGAAGCCGGGGAAGTATTCAGGCTTGGCGGCCTTAACCAAGGCACGGGGCTTGGGCAAGCCGTTGTGTTCTTTATTCCCATTGAAGATGTGCGGGAAACACCGCCATACCAAGGCGATACAGCCGGTACATGGTACGAAACGGCCTGGGCAACATGGACAGGAAGTACTGCCGGTAATTACAGTGCCTTCGTTAGACTGCGCCCCGGCTACAACGCATATTACTGGCGCACGAACCAACCCATCGCTGACCCGGCATGGGATATGGCAAGGGGCTGGGTAAAAGTTGATACGGAACTTGTACGTCTTGTTGACCCGGTGCGAAACACGTGGCGTGTAGACATCCAGGGCCTGCCGAGAGGTACCTACGATGTGGAAATCAGAAACTGTGACGGTACGGTTATCCGCGAAATAGGAAAGCTTCAGACAACCAGTTTCCACAGATACGGTGCAGCATTTATACCTTCCAATGAACTTGTGGGTAACAGCGCGACAACTGCGTGGGCACCATACGGCGCGACAGGCGGATACTTGTCTGACGGGCGAATACACCCTAACGCCATAGTTATGTACGTTTCCCATAATAATTGGAATGACTTTACAATAGCCAACTTAGGCATAGACAGCATATTTAGAAACGGCAGGCCAATGGTAGTCCGTTTTATCGGCACAGTAGGCACGTTTGCCTGGAACTTTGCAGACGCACAAATTCCGCCAAGTGTTGCCGCCGGTAACCGCATGATGACACTCCAGTCAAACAGCGCGCATAGGCTTACAATTGAAGGTGTGGGACATGACGCCGCCATATACGGATGGGGTTTATTTACCAACGGTGCAGTAAACGTTGTGCTGCGCAACCTTCATGTAAACGGATTTTTCCAACAAGGCTTTAGGGCAAGCGGAAACACCACAAATTTCTGGGTACACAACAACACTTTCCATTACGGTCAAAACAGGTTCTTCCACAATGACGAAGAGACAGACCGTACAATGGGACAGGGTTCTGTAGATATCGAGCAAAATGTACGCGGCTACACAATATCTTTCAACCATTTTAACGGCGGACGCGGCACAAACTTGATCGTGGGAAGTGTTCAAAATTGGAACCTGGACAACAACGGTCACAGGCACTACGGCACACTGCACCACAATATTTATGACAGTGCCCAGGAAAGAAACCCAAGAACACGCCATCACAACCTTCACATGTTTAATAACTTGTTCCGTGACGTTTTAGGGCACCCGCTGCACTATCGTATTTCGGACAGATACACGGGCTATGGCATAGGTGCGGCCCACAACGCTACAATTTGGGCAGAAGGTAATATCTTTGACGATGTTGGCTTCCCGTTTCTAAGAAGCCGCCACGGTCACGCAAGAGGATATTATCCTCATACAGGGCACAATCACTTCTGGCCGGACGGCCCGGGCTTTATAGTAACCGGCGATAATGTAGACTTCTCCGGCACATCTGTAGGCCGTATGCCGCTGCCTGCTTTTGGCGATTGGGGTTACCGCAATACAGTACGCGGACTTAATACCCAAGCAGACTTTGACGCATTTGCAGCAAGGGTAAACAACTTGCAGCCAAATGTAATGTGTTCCGGTAGCGCAAGCACATTCAGCCCGTCTTTGGACGTTGGTATTACGGTAGATCAAGCCGCTACAATGATGATGCCGCCTGCAGGGGACGTGCTTTACGGCGTACCGGGCTTTCCGGCGTTAAATGCAAATGCGAACACACACGGCTGGGGCTTTGAAGGCGATTTCATACCTTCAACCACTTGCGGTGTATGGCCAACGGGAACACCGGAAGAAGTAGCTGTTTTACGGGCATACATCGAAGCGAATGCCGGTGTAATGCCTGCATTTATCCCGTCTGCCCCTGTAACCCCGCCGACTGTAGCAAATGTTTCCGTTAATGAACTCAATTACTTTATGCACAGACACGGCTCCCCTACCCCGTCTTTACGCACTATCGAATACGCCGGAACATTCACAATTAACTGGTACTCCAACGATGTACTGGCCCAATCTTATGAAATCCAATTCATGGAGAACGGCATGTGGAGAACACTGGATATTGTAACGCCAAGAACCCGCACCGCTGTTCCGCAGCCAAATACATTTATAACCCAGGATATGAGCGACTTTGGTTATCTGATAATGGAAGGCGGCGGCCACGACTGGGTAGCTGTTCACCTTGGCGGCAACGGTCATGTTGTTATGTATCCAAACTTGTTGATAGGCCACCCAAGCTCCCCAATATACACGGAAGCAGATATTCCAACACCGGGTCAGTTAAGATTCACCGCGCCTTGGGTAATTGCCAATTTGGAAAACGGCGGAATCTATCAGTTTAGGATCCGTGCGGCTAACAGCACAGGCACAAGTGACTGGACAGAATTTAGCTATGTAGTTGCACCGAATACAGCCCGCATTATATCTATTGCACAAGTAACAGAAATTACCGAAACCGATGGCGTTATCGCGCCTACCGACGTTGTTTTCACTGTAGAAACCGCGGGAATAGCAGACGGAACCTATGACATTTCCTTAAGCGTACCACGCAGTATGGCACGTAATGTTTTCCCATGGCCTGCACAGCGCAACTTGTCCGGTGACGTTTTCTTGCAAGGTGCGGCAACCTTCCCACCGGTAACAGGGCCTTTGGCCACCACCGGTAACGGCGGAACAGGACAGCTGGTTGTTACCGGCGGAATAGGCACGATTACGGTTGTAGTAGCCGCAAATATTCCTATCGGCCCCCATGATTTAGTGCTTACCGTAAATGTAAACGGAAATACAGTCTCTTTGCCATTCTCAATAGGCCTGCATAAAAATGTATGCGTTCCTGTTTTAAGCTTTGACATTTTTAACAACGGCGAAGGGGGCAGCCCAAGCAGACCTAACCCAAGTCTTGCAGCAGCGGGCATAATCCGCATGTGGACACAGCTTGACGGTGTAAACACCCCTGTATACCTTGTAGCGGCAGATACAATAGTAGCCCTTGACCAAGACGGCGAATGCGCAGAAGAGTTTGTGCGTGTTGGCCGCGTATGGCAAGACGGCACAGGCTGGCTGGATTACTTCAACCTGGTGGACGTTAACAAAAACGGGGCGTGGCAGTATATTAATTTTTACATTACTGTATACGGCCAAACAGTTCATTTGTTGCTTGTTAACGCAAATTATACCCCTCAGCCGCCGCCGGAGTTTGA
>JGI20163J15578_10000464_pt1 | contig 16765 bp, 12 predicted proteins | sample TergutCu122P1_FD_15578 | JGI IMG/M metagenome (IMG submission 15578)
TGTCCTATACCCGATTGAAACATGTAATTTGCCAAAATGGTATAATTTGGGAAGCTTGTTGTTTTTATTCTGGCTGTATTGTTAGAGAAAAGCTGCAGGATAACTTCGCCTACATTGATGCGGCCATAAAGGGTAACATTGCCCCGGAATGTGCCAATAATTGTCGCATTGCTGCATGTTTCGGATAACCATCTGAGATACAGGGTGCGGCTTCCAATTATACGCTCGGAAGGGTTCCAGCGTTCGCTGAATCTTTCGTTTGCATACCAACTGCCTTTTCTCAGTCTTCCAATGGTCGATTGAGGGGGTACAGGCGGAGTGATAATGTCGCCGTGAAAAAAGGTTTTTTCTACGTTGGCAGTAACGCCGTCATTGAAAACAAAAGTAACTGTGTATGTAACATCGTTAAAATGATCGATAGTAAAATCCTGGGTAAAATTGCTTTCCAGATTTTGAAAAATATGAAGCACTTCCAGCCATTCAATAGTTTGGAAACCCGGTTTTACCAGTGTAAAAAGCACGGTTTAAAAACCGGATTTAAGCTGCGTGGAGTGGGTTAATGGCGTATTTCCACCCACCCCGGCAAAGCGGAATTCAATTTCATCCGAAGCGTTATCAGACAACGGGCTTATGTTTAGGCGTGCATCGGTTACTTCCCTTGGAAAACTAATAGACCAACTGAATGTGCCGGTTTCAGAGCCGTCAGGGTCAAAGGGATGAAGAATAATTGTCTGAATATTTGTGCGCCTTAAAACGATCCTAAAGTTATTTAGTTCTCCCCATGCACCGGGTTGTTGTTTTTCATCATCCAAAAAGGCGGTAACCTGCAGGTTATAAGTTCCGGGGTAAAGATGAATGGGGTTGGACATGGTACTAAAGCAGCGGCTTACTGTAATACTTGCACGCTCCGTTGTGAATACCAGCTCAAATGCCCTGAAAGCGGGTATCTGCGGTAAAATGGTACGGGCTTCTTGCCCTTCAAGCAATAATGTTACCGCACCCTTGCCTCGCGGTATAACATCTTCTTCTTCCTCCGATGAACTAAACGGGTTTCGGCAGGCAATAAAGGAGAATAGGGAAATTAGAAAAATGGAAAGAAAAGCGAAAACAATAAAGTTTTTTTGTCTGTTCATAGTTTACTCCACAACCAAAAATAAAACTCTAAGACTAAAAGGCACATTGTTTTGCCATGCCACAACAGTTATGTTATGCGTCCCCACCATGTTATAACGGATGTCTGAGGCATCAAGTACAAGGCTGTCGCCTTCGGCCAGTTTTATATCACCGTAAAACCATTCAATGAGTGTATAATCTTCCGGATTGCTTATTATCAAAGTACCTGTGGTTGGGTAGTCGTCTCTGCCGGTCCGGGATATGGTTATTCCCGATACAATCGGTACATTGTTTACTGGCGGCTGAAAAACAAATCTGAACACCGGTACATCGTTGATTGGCGGAATTGCGGGTACCCACATGGCATATAAGACTTCATTGCCGTTAAGCCTGTAACGATGACCTGCCAAAAACGCTGCACCTCTGCCGTTGGCTTGAGTATTCCATCCGCCAAATACAAAGCCGTAGTGTTCAAGACTGCCCCTGCCGGGGAGCACAGTAATTTCATTTTGAAACGCTGCCTGTGTTTCAGGAGGGGTTCCGCTTGTTGCACGGCCAGGCTGGAAAACAACAGTGTAAAACCGTATGGGTGCGCTTACGCTGTATTCACCTGCATAATTGCGAAAATTTCCGGCGGCTCGCGCATAGACATAATAGGTCGCAGCGGGGCTAAGGCCTGTAAAGGTGGTGCTATTTTGCCACCGAAGGCTTTCTGACGCAGTATCGCCGGCAAGCCTTATCGCATATTCGGCGCTTTGGCGGCCGCGGCTTCCGGTAATACTGACATCGTAGACTGTAATGCTTGTTGGCGTTGGATTACCTTTAACGACCGGCTGTGTAACACTTGCTCCGGCATTTCGCGTAAAGCCCATATTACAAGCCGGTAAAATCAACAGAATTGAAAAAACCAGCATATAATACACTATGGATTTTTTAACTTTCATTGTTAACCCCTTTTTTGCAATTTTTTGTCAATTGCTTTTACTTTGAATGCAGGGATGGGTAGGGGTTAGAATGCAGACAAGATCCCATGCAAGTTTTTAATTATAACACTGTCAGCGAAACAAGTAAACACAGCTATATCAGCTTATGATCCCTGGCGGCATTGTATAAAGTGCTGCTCCAGCGAGATCGAGCAAGAAATGTCTGTTTTGTTTCCCTGTCGTCGATTCTGCCTGCCCGCCGCTGAAGCCGCTGAAATGCCATGCTTACTACTGTATTCATGTCCATGGGGGTTGCGCCAGAATCCCTAAGCATGCAAAACCATGCGTAAAAATAAAAGGTTTCATTGATTTCCGTATCTGATAATAGTTTTCTCACAAAACGCTGCATACTGCCCAAAATTTCCGCCTTAAGCTCCTGGGATGGGTTGAGGGCGCATTGTGCCATGGCGCGGTATACCCAGGCCAGCTTTGCTCCGGTTGCTTTTCCGCTTTGAAAGATATTTTCACACTGGGAAAAACCGCTGTTCCAGTCCGGCTGCTCGGTAAAAAAGAAATCAAAGTTCGTTTCTTTTGCAGATGAAAGTGCGTTATCCGCCAGAGCGATGGTTTTGTTATAATCAGCGGAAAAATACGCAGCCTCAATTTCAAACACTTCGGCATCAGGGCCGGCTGCATCATACGAAACTGAATGGCCTAAAAAGGTCTTTGTTCTGTAAACCCAGGCGCGTATTATATTTTGATCAGTATCGATAGATTCAAAAAGCTCCAGTGCATCTTCGTACCGGCCTGCCTCAAAAACAATTCTTCCCCGAAAAAATCTGGCCCGCATTTCCCATTCTGCCTGTCCGAGTTTTCTGGCGGTTTCTTCAGCCTTCCCGGCAAAGCGCTCTGCCTTTGATAAATTTCCGTAAAGCAAATTAATTGAGGACGCAAANTAATAAGTAAATACAAGCTCCTCATATTGTTCGGCTCTCTCTGCGTGTTCCTGGGCAAAGGAAATATATTCCAGGGCGTCAATAACCCGCTGCTTGGAAAGATGCACCAGGGCAAAAAGTCTATATGCAGGAATTGCATTTTCCCCCAGATCCCGGTTAAGAAGTATGGCCTTTCTTATTGTTTCAGATGCGGCATCAATGTTTCTATTGCCAATAAAAAAAGCAGCAAGGTTTGCCTGAATTTGAGCCTGATAACCAGAGTAACAGGGCTTCCCATCTTCAAGGGTCAAAGGGGGAACAGGTTTCATAAATTCCTGTTGAATATCTTCGTTTCTCCCCCTTGTCAAGGCATTAAGCGTCTTAAATATATATTCAAGAATTGGGGCATTGCCGGCTCCAACAAGGGAGGCAAAAGACCCATCCTCCAGAGCTTCTTCGATTTCAACAGAATTTCCATTGAGCACATCGGCTCTGAAACATTTAAGAACAAGCGCGTCTGTCGCCCGCTCACCCAATTCCGAAAGTATCCCAAGAAGATTAAAACAGGATTTTATTCGTCCTGATATTGTCCAGCTTAGAATCCGGCCCCGGACTGCGCGAAGAATCTTCTCTTTCCGGTTTTTCAGAGCCTTTTCCGCAAGGCCGGCAAAACCCGGAATTATGGGCCGGGGGTTATCGCGGGTAAATACTCCCAGGGCTGTAAGCATCTGAAGCGAGCGGAAATAAATATCCCGGTTAAGCCCCTGCTCTTCAAAAAGCTGGGGGAAAAGATAGCCGGGAAAATAGCATCCAAAAAGAAAAATATTGTAAGCCATCTCCCAGAGATCCTGCGGCATATCCCGCGGGGAAAAACCACGGGAAACATCTTTTTTTGAAGGGCCATCCGCCGCTGCCAGCATAAGAAGTCCTTCCCTGTCATCAAGGGAAGAATAAACATCCAAAAAAACTTCAGCGGCTGCAGCATCTGCCAATAAAATGTTTTCCAGGATCAAAACACCATTTGCGCCTTTAGTTTTAGCTGCAGCTAAATAAGCTTTTAAAAGAATACTGATAAAGCTGCGGTTCTGGTTAGTAACATAGGCAGACCAGCTTCCCCGCAGCCGTTCCCGAAAAAGCAGTGAATGGGCGCTGTCCAGCTTTTCAACTGTTTCTTTGGAAACGGCCGTGGTGATAAAAGATCGTATCTGCGGTGTAAATGCATCGGTAAAACATATCTGTCCATGCCCCCCTGTTCCGAAGCATATTACGAGGGGCGGAACATCCCCCAAAATATCTCTGCTATATTGGTATACTTCATTCCTTGTGCCAATAAATTCTGCGGCTTTAAGCAAGGGAGGTGCATTAGCTTTCAGAACAAACTTCGCTGCCTGGTTTTTCTGATTGGGGTATGTTTTGCTGTCAAAGAGCTTGCAGTTCTGCAGTTCCCTGAATCCGTCAGATTCGCGGCCAAACTCCATATAAAATTCCAGGGCACCCACAATTTCCTTTGAACACCAAATACCAGAGCGGTTCAAAGAGCCGCGCCGTCCCCTGGAATCGTCTTTCCCGCTGCTTCCGGCCAAAGAAAGGCAAAGCTTGCGGATTGATGTTTCGGGAAAATTTCGTCCCATCACAAGTGCGTAATCGTAAAGTTCCGGCGCTGCTTTTTCCAGAGCCTTTTGTGCCCTTTCAAGAAAGAGAAGAATGTCGAGCCAAAAACCTATCCTGTCTTCGTTGAATGAGGCAGCAAGAACCTTGGCTCTGGTTTCCACACGGGCCCCCGCTTCTGAAGCTGCCGCAGCCACCATATCTTCCAGGGATCCAATAAGTTCCGGTCTTGTGCGGCGCAGCTGCCCTCTGAACCGGATAAAAAACAACATTTCTATCATTGTGCCTGCTTTACCTTTAGAATCGGCGGAAGCTGGCGGCGCTTAAACTCCGCCCAGGCCACGGTTTTGAGGATTCTGTCCACCAGTTCTGCATCCCATCCTTCATTAATAATTTTTTCGCGGGAATAATTTTCGTCGAGATGAAGCCGAAGTATAGGATCCAGAACATCGTAAGGAGGCAGGTAATCCTCATCCTTCTGATCAGGACGAAGCTCCGCAGAAGGCGGTTTGTCAATTATGGACTGAGGAATTATCGCCTTGCCTCCTGCCTTGATCGAACGATCGTTTATTCTGCGGCAAAGGGCAAAAACATCGATTTTGAAAATATCTCCGATGGGCCCCAAAGCGCCAATGGTATCACCGTAGAGGGTGAAGTAGCCCATTGCAATCTCGCTTTTGTTGCTTGCATTAAGAAGCATGGAGTTGAATTTGTTTGAAAAAGCCATGAGCATGGTGCCACGGATCCTTGACTGAAGGTTTTCCTCGGTGGTATCAAAGGGGCGGTTTCCAAAAATGCTTTCAAGAGCGGAAAGAAATGACGCATAACACTCATCGATAGGAATGGTTATATAGGAGCAGCCGATGTTAACAGCCAGCTCAGAGGCATCGTCAATTGAGCTTTTGGGAGAAAACCGGGAGGGCATATTGATTGCGGTAACGTTTTCCGCACCGGCAGCCTGCACAGCCAAATATGCCGTCAAAGCTGAATCAATGCCTCCGGAAAGTCCCAGATGCAGCTTCGTAAAGCCGCTTTTTTTCATGAAATCGCGGATTCCTGAAACCAAGGTTTCTTCAACTAACGTTTCTTCGGCTAAAGTTTCTCCAAGGGTATCAAGAGGGAAAGCCACGAGGCTGCTCCGCTATTTCATTTATTGGCGAATTAATTTCCTCCCAGCACATATAGGCGCTCTTTTCAGCCGGCCGAGGCTCGACAGAGAGCTTAAAAAGGCCGCAGTTGGAGATGGGAAACAAGGGAAACCAGCTTCGGCTTTGCATAGTGCTTTTCAGCAGCCATTGAATAAGACCGCCGTGGGTAACGACAAATACCTTTTCCGCAGCACGCTCTATCGCCGCATCACGCAGAAAGGCCCAGGCTTGCAATGCCCGATTATACAGGGCTTCGGAAGATTCGGCCTGCGGAATAACATCCCAACTGCGCGCCATGAAAGCCTCCCAAAGGGCCGGATCATCGTTTTTAACCTGGTCCCAGTTTTTCCCGCTCCAGATGCCAAGGCTCATCTCGATTAGTTCATCAACAAAAACCGGGCCCGGAAGCCCTGATTCTCGTTCGATAATAAGCGCCGTTTCTTTTGCACGGCTTTGGGGCGAAGAAAAGAAGAGCAGCTTTTCCGGCCCGCTTGATGCCGCGCTATCCGCAAGAAGGTTTTTGAAAAAACGGCCTCTGGCCGCAGCCTGGAGCCTGCCTTTCTCCGACAAAGGATACTCCTCCCTGCCCTGCAGGATTTTGCCGGCATTCCCCTCGCTCTGGCCGTGGCGGACGATGTAAAAATCAACCGCCGTATTAAGGCTTGCGAAAAAATCGCTATTCAAGAGCTTCGACCCCGGCATCACCGCCGGCGGGTTGGGCGGGCACAGGAGCAGCGGCAACAGGCGCAGGCGGTTCCCGGAAAATAATTCTGATGTTTTCCACTGCTGCACGGTGCCTTTTTTTAAGAATCAAAGTTTGCTCCTGTGGAAAATAACGCCAGCCGGAAGAGTCAAAAATTTCAAACTGCGGGTCTGAACGAAAGTCTATGTTATAAAGCTGTATCCGGGAAAAGGGCCGTATGCCGCGGACAATCATAAAATGGGTTTCCCCTGCGGGGAAGTACACCGGAATCGTCAAGACATCGTTCTGTAAAGTGGAAGTGCCGATCTGAGCCGCAGTCCAGGTCCAGATATTGTTTCCCGGCACGTTAATTCGCACGGCGCGGGGATAAACGTCCAGCGGACTGAGAATACGATGAAGTCTGGCTGTTGTCAAACCCGGCAGGGCTGAGCCGTCAAAATCCAGAACCGCGCCGGTTGTATCCCCCTGGGAAAGAACCGACAGAATAAGAGAGCGGCCTATCCCGGCCAGAATACTGTCGTGTACAGCATCAGCATAAGCCAGGAGGGCCATTCCAAGGCGGAGATTGAATTCAGCATCAAAACCGTTTCCATGAAATACAAAAACCCGATCCCGTGCCTGATCGGCCATCCGCAATGAGTCGACAACAAGAAAACTTGCTTCGTCAACAAATCGTGCAAACGGGTTTTCTGTTCCCGGACGGATGTTCCTCCAGTCGACAAACCCTTCAAGAATTCCCGGAACAATATCCAGGGTGATGGCGGAAGGATCCGTATTGCGTACCAAATTTGCCCCGGCATCTATAAGATTATTATGCCAGCGGGCTGCGAGATAATTAAAAACCCGGGGCTCCGCGAGAAAGCTTATATTTCCTTCGTTGATTTGCCGTGAAAGGCGGTTCAGCTTTTCCCTTTCCGAAGCGATCAGGGCGAGGTAGGTCTGGTTCAGGTTTCCAAAATAAACAGTTGACTCATAAGTTCTGGCAGCTCCTCTCAAAAAAGACTGCGGAACCGCGGACACTGCCGCTCTGTAAGTTCCCCTGGCAAAGGCTTCCGTTATGAAGGCAACTACTACATCTTCATTGTTTTGTCCGGAAATTGTACGATTCCAGAGCGAAAAGTTTTGATCCCTCCACCTGACAAGCTCCTCGCTGAAGACTTGAGCGCTTTGTGCCTGCGGAATTATAAAATCTTCGGGTGAATAAGTTCTCTGCTCAGGTATGGCGCGGTAACTTATCGCCCCTCCTCCGGCCCTGACAAGCAGAACCCTGCGATCAATGTCCATTGGCGAACGGCCGAAACTGTAGTTTACCCTGTCAGCCCTGACAATGAATTGGCCATTACCGACATTCCGTATACTGGCTCTTCGCTGAGGAGAAAAGGGAAGATCGATCCCGGTGGTATACTCCGAAAAAACACCTGATATTCGCATTTCCAGGGCCCCGCCGGTCTGCCGGGTATTGAATATCAGCTCTGTACCTTCCGGGAAAACAAAATGAGCAGCATCTTCAAAAACAATCAAACGCTGGGGAAGCATTTCCCTTTTGGCGCCGTCTTCCCCAATGAGAAAGAGAGAACGTCCGTCATTCCCCCTAATCAATCCAAAGTCAATCCCGCCGAAAAAAACATGTGCATTCCCGTCAAGAAAGAATTCATTGGAGGCAAGGTAAAGCCCATTCCCGGCATCCTGCACCGGCATTCTGCCCGGCGGCAATAATTGACCGCTTACCACAAAGTCACCCACTCTTTGGGTGAAGCCTCCCCTTCTGCTGAACTGGATCGATACAAGCGCCACAAAAACCACGCAGTAAAGGAACAAAAACAGAAAAATTCTGGGTAAAACAGGTTTTCTCATGTTATGAAGCATAACCTTTCCGGGCAGGTTTTTACAAGATGGGAGAAAGGGGATTTGTGTCATACCCAGTATACCTCTTTAAGAAAAATGCCGATTTTGATATAAAAAGAGGTGTTTATATGTGGTTTTTTTTATTGTTTTTTGTAAGCCTGAATATTGGGGCACAATCCATAGACTACGGGATACAATCAGCAGATCACCCCGTACAAAATGAAATAGCAGAGATCCAGCAGCCTTCCTTTATTGCCCTGCCTCCTGCTTCGGGTTTCACCATGCTTACCCCTGAAGCTTTGTCCCAGCCTGTTACCCAGCGTTTTATAACCCGGTATACGAGCCCCAGCGGAATCAGGTTTTTGGAGTATACCCTGGAACGGGGCGGACTGTATCTGCCCTTTATAATGGAAGAAGTCGAAAGGCGAAATTTGCCTTACGAGCTTATTTTTTTGCCCATTGTTGAATCAAGCTTTCAAAGCACGGCAATAAGCAGATCCGGCGCAGCGGGGCTTTGGCAGTTTATGATGAACAGTATCGGCGGCCGCGGAATGCTTGTGAATGAGTTCGTTGATGAACGAAAAAAGTTTATAAACGCAACCAGGGGCGCTCTGCAAAAACTGGAAGACCATTTTAATAACTTTGGAAGCTGGCCTATGGCGCTGGCTGCCTATAATTCCGGTCCCGGAGCGGTGGGGCGGATGATCCAGCGAACCGGCATCAACGACTACTGGGAACTTAGCAGAAGAGGGGAATTCCGGGAAGAAACAGTCAATTTTGTGCCAAGGTTACTGGCAATTTCTTATGTCCTTTCCCAGCCGGAACGTTTTGGCATAAATGTCCGGCCCGAAGCCGTTGAATGGACAACAATCCCTTTGGAAAATCAGGTTTCGCTCAGTGTCCTGGCTGCAGAAAGCGGGGCAGATCCGGAATTACTCAAACGTCTGAATGCCCACCTCTTGCTTGGCATAACTCCGCCGGTAAAAAATTATCCGCTTGTAGTCCCATTGTCACATTTCGATGAAATTACCTCCGCTCTGCAAAGAGGGGGAAATGAGCTGCTTCGTTTCCACCGTCATATTATACAATACGGAGATACTCTTTGGGCGTTGTCCCGGCGTTTTGGCGTGTCTTTAGCACTTATAGAACAATATAACCCCGGAATAAGCAGCCGCTTCCTTAGACTTGGAGAAACAGTGCTTATCCCTGTATTTAACGAAACGCTTCCGCAAGCTGCGGCCGCTTCAGCAGCCCCGCCTGCGGCAAGACCTGCTGCACCAAATGTTTCATTTGAGGGAACACANCTTGTCAGAAGCGGNGAAACNCTTTGGTCTTTGGCACGCGCTCACGGGNTTAGNCCTCAAGCCCTTGCCGAGGCAAACAACATGGAACTTAATCAAATCCTGAGCGTAGGAAGGGTTTTGAGGGTTCCGGTTTTGAATCAATAGGTCTGTCAGGAATGTAAATCCTCGAGTGAATTTGGTGTCTGTCACCATGCGTATCAGCTTAATTTAAGTGAAAATATTTTTCGGGATCATGCCGTGAATCCCTTTGTTGCCGTCAACAACTTGTGTTACGCGAAAATCTACCGCAAGGCTGCACAGACGGTAGGCTTCTTCCGAGTTTAACCCTTTGGCGTTTGACAGGAAAGTAACGGCATCGCGCAAAGCGATACGCATGGCTTCATTTAAGTCTTCGTGGAAGGCCATGGTAATCCAGTGTGCGGGCGTTTCTGCCATTGGACGTTCCAGTTTTATATCCTTGCGGACAATAAACTCAATTTCCACTTCTTCAAAACAGGTTTCGGCGGCAACCCCGCAGGACTCGCCGTCCCCCTGAACAGCGTGTGCATCGGCTGCCATAAACAGCGCGCCTTTAACATTTACAGGCAAAAACAATGTTGTTCCGGCGGTAAGCTCTTTATTGTCCATATTGCCGCCAAAGTAATCGGGCACTCCCGGCAGACATTTTTCGCCCGGCCTGGGCGCAACGGCCATGCTGCCAAGGAAGGGTCTAAGCGGCAAAGTAACGCCGGGCGTAAACTCAAGGCTTTTTTTGTCAGCGGAAAAATAAAGCGGCCTTACCAGCCCCTCTTTTATGCCAACGCCATCCGGCAGCCCGCCAAGTTTTTTTTCATCCGGGTGAACATATTGAACGGCGTAATCGCCGGGCACAATCCGTTTTATGCGGGCTTCAAGAATATCCCCGGGCTCCGCGCCTTTTATGAAAAACGGACCTGTCCACGCATAGAAAAAATTTCCACGGCTGGCAATTTCGCTGCGCAAATTTATAAGCTCTTGATACGTTATGTCTGCGTGCAGTTTACCTTCATGCAGCATTACAGTATTAAAGATAACGCTGTCGCCATCGTTAATGGTAAGTACGGGCGGAATGGAGCTTTCCAGTATTCCGTGGTAGGCTTGATCCGCCGTTATTATAAATCTGTGAATCATGGCTGCCTCATTCTGCGGCAAATTCTTCCTCTATTTTTGTTATGTCCTGTGTTTTTTCCAAAATGACGGCCAGTTTTAAGCGGGATTTTGGCCCGCTAAGACCATTGGAAAAAATAAGGCTTTTTATTTCTGTTTTAAGGTTTTTGCCGCCGCCTGCATAATCGTAAATCCCCTGAACCGTCCCGGTAAGGCACCTGGTTGCAAGCACCATCGGGATTTTTTTATCTTCCAGTTTTTTCAGGCAGCCAACAATTTTAGCCGGAAGATTGCCAGCCCCAAAAGCCTCTATAACAAGGCCGTCAAAAGGAAAGCTGCCCTGTTTTTCTTCCAGCGCTTCAAGCGCATCGAAAATTGTTGAATCTATTCCGGCAAAGGCTTTTATCAACATAACCTTTTTTGTCATGCCGTTAATATCGTAATGCGGCCGCGCCGCCAGCCTGCGCCCAAACACAACGCCTTTTTCCATAACTGCCCCAATGGGGCCAAATTCCGGGCTTTTAAAGGTGCCCAATTCGGTAGCATGGGTTTTTGTTACACTGCGGGCGGCATGAATTTCGCCGTTAAAAACAACCATTGTGCCCATGCCTTTTGCTTCATTGCACATTGCGGTTTTTATTGCGCATTGATAGTTATATACACCATCTGCCCCCAGCGCATCGGATGAACGCATTGCCCCAGTAATGGCAACCGGGATAGTATGTTCCATGGTTAAATCCAGAAAAAAAGCGGTTTCTTCCAGCGTGTCTGTTCCATGGGTTACAACAACACCGTCAACCTGTTCCGAATTGATTTTTTCCAGAATTGCGCTGCGCAAAGTAAACATATGCTGTTCAGTAATTTGAGGTGATGGTATGGGCGCTCCGAAAGCCAGCTCCTGAATTAATTCAACATTGTTAGCTGACAAAAAATCCTGCATGGATTTATCAATATTGTCTGCAAGAGGGTTGCTATTTTGCAGGTTTACGCCCCCAGTTTCACTTTTTTTCATGGAGATTGTACCGCCGGTAAAAAAAACGGCTATTTTCTTTTTTCCCATATGAAACCTCTTTCTTTATTTATCTGATGCGGTAAAAAACACATTTTCCGTCTTACAGAATTTATACTGCAAGACGGAAAACTATTGAAAAGGGCAAGATATGTATTTACAAAGCTTACATAGCGTGGGGCATAACAATACCCAGGAACACTACTATGATAAACAGTACTGCCATACCGATGAGAATAGAAGGCCGCTGAAACTTATTCGCCAGCTTGAGATCTGAACCGGGAATAATGGGTATAACAGTGGAAAGCGCCGCTACCGGGCCTCCGGTCAGGTAATACTGCATAATTGCAGGTCCGCCCGCTGCGGCAACCGCTGCGGCGACCGGGTTTACACCGGCTGCAAGTATAGCCATCAGTACCGGAAGGATAAACGGAATCGAAGCGCCGTTTGACTGTGTTACGAGGCCGGCAAAAGAACCGACAAAGAACATAATCAGAAGCAGAACCAAAGGACCTGCTGCCATCGCACCGTATAACCAGCCCCCAACGACCACGCCGTCTTCTGAGCGCACAAGAATGTCAATAAGACCGACTTCACTGACGATGCGCGCCATGAACAAGAACGCAACTGTGGCGAACAGGGGAACGGTAATACGTGTTAGGCCTGCCATCATGTCTTTCTCGCCTTGAATAAAATTCCTGATGCTCATTAAAATTACAATAAGAGCAGAGATGATACCGGCCATAACTACAGGCATATTCGGCAGCACAACCCGCCAAATCCAGCCATTTACAGGTATAGGAATACCTACAAACAGCACAATCAAAACAATAAACGGAATAATGGCTTTCCCGAACGGAACATCCGAGGTTTCAATATTAAATTCAGCGCTATTGCTTAATGTACCTTCCGTTTTCATCATACGGCGGACACGGACATAGCTGGCCGCGAAGATGGCCAGCGCTACAATGATACCCACAAGGTTGGTAGGTCCCCAGGCAATGCCGGTCATGGCAACGACTGCAACGATAGTCGGGTGGGTGAACCCGCCCAGGTTACCGAGGTGGCCGGCGTGCGCCAGAATACCGGCAACACGGTTTTTATCCACGCCCATTTGAACTGCCGGGGGGCCGGTAATAACGCCGGTAATCGCAGGCTGTGTAAATCCGGTCATACCGCCGATGATGCCTGCCGCAATTCCGCCTGCCGTGGCAACTCCTGGGCCTTCGCCCATCTTATGGCCGACACGGATAATTTTGAGAATGATGCTGTTAAGGTATCCGGCTTTTTCCATAATACCGATAAACAGAAGGATACCAAGCATATCCAGGATAACAGGGTGCAGTCCGCTGGCCTGCAGCAGTCCCATGACAAACGGCCCTTGATACCCTGCCGGCGCCCATGCAGCTATCATGGGGAATCCAGCCGCCAGAGCAGCAACAGTCGCGCCAATGAACGCTGTCAAATAAAGCGGAACTTTACCGCTGATCATTAGCGCTAAAGCCACAATAATGATGATTTGTGGAATTGTCATTTTAATCTCCTTATTTAGTACATAGTACGTTTTTCTAATGCAATTATAACACTGCGCCCTATGGATCTGTCAACAAAAAAATTCATGGTTTAGCTGAAGCCGTAAAACCACTATCAATTGGGAAAAAATGGGAAAAGTATGGGGATCAATATAAAAGCCAAAACAAACCCTATAAGAAACAGAGGAAGGCCGGCCTTTACAAAATCGTTGAATTTATAACCCCCAATAGTCAAAACCATGATATTGGGAGGCGTTGCAATTGGCGTAACAAATGACAATGTAACGCCGGCGACAGTCGCTACCATTACTGCACGCGGATCGGCGCCAATTGCCTGGGCGATAGAAAGGCTGACAGGCACTAGAAGTGCGGCGGTTGCCGTACTGGACATGAATTGAGTCAATGAGCCGGAAATAACAAGGATCGCAAGCAGCAGCACGTGCGGGGAAGGGTTTTCTCCCAACAGGCCGATAACAGCCGATGCGATAGTATAACCGGCGCCTGTTATCTCCAAAGCCGTCCCCAGAGCAAGCGTACCGCTGAAAAGGAAAATAATTTTCAGATCGATGGCTTTAAAAGCCTGTTGTTCGTTTATTACGCCTAGTACCACCAAAAGTAAAGCCCCTATGCTGCTTATGACATGAAGGGGCAAGCCAATTTGAGGCTGAAAAATCATGCCAAGAACAGTGGCTAACAATATGATTAACGAAAGATTCTTTCTTTTGGCGGGAATGTGGCTAAAGTCTGTTTGTTTAATCTCTTCTTTGCTGTCGGGTCTATTGGGCAGAAATCTGTAGCCAATGGTAACAAAATAAATAACACCTGCAATTAAAAGCGGAATGCCAAACCGGCCGTACTCAAAAAACGAAAAACCTGTGCCGGTTGCTGTTTCCAAAGCGGCGTGGGCTATCATGTTAGGCGGCGAACCAATCAGCGAAATCAAACCGCCCATGGTTATCGCAAAAACCAGCGGTATAAACAGTTTGCCGCGGGGAACGCCGGTTATGTTTGCTACCCCGGCAATAATCGGAATCATAATCGCTGCCGTGCCGGTATTTGACAAAAAAAGCGACATCAATCCGCCAAACACCATAACGGTAAATATAACCTGACGTTCCGACTTTACAAATTTTAACCTGGTGATAAGCCCGCCAATTTGATTGGCCATCCCTGTTTCAAACAAGGCCCCGCCGACAACAAACATACTGACAAACAAAATTACAGTTCCGCTGACAAAGCCTGCAAATCCCTGGGCAGGGGTAAGCACGCCGGTAACAATAAGCCCGATGCATGCAATCATGGCTGTTACAGACAAAGGCACTTTTTCCCAGGCAAACATTACCACGGCAAATCCAAACCAAAGCAGCGTTATTGTAATGCTGTCCATCCGGTACCCCTAAAATTATACATACTATAAATACACAGGGTAATAAATACCCAGAGCAGAAAAAATATCAAAAAAATACACAGCCAAATAAAAAATGCCAAAGAATTGGGCAGGGCAAAAATTGCCCGGTTTTCATTATCACGGATCAACGCCGGCAATACAAGCTAATTTCGCTTGTATTGCCGGCTCCGCTGATGTATAATGAGCGAAATTTTCAGGAGCAAAACAAATGAAAGACAAGCTGGATGTAAAAACAACAATATTGCTGTCCTTTGGCTTTTTCGCTTCCATGATTTTATGGAGTGTTTATAATGCCTATGTCCCGGTAATATTGCGGGAAAATTTTGCAGCCAGCGGTTTTGTTATTGGCCTTATCATGTCTATCGACAATTTTTTCGGTGTTGTCTTTCAGCCCCTTTTCGGCAGGATGAGTGATCGCACCCGCACAAGGTTTGGGCGCCGTTTGCCTTTTTTATTCATTGGCATACCCGTATGCGCGGTGCTTTTTAGTATAATTCCGCACATGACAGCCCTTTGGGCTTTTATGGGTGTTGTTATTGTTTTTACCTTCGTAATGGGCGTCTGGCGGACTCCTGCCGTATCACTTATGCCCGATTTAACCCCAGGGCCTTTTCGAAGCCAGGCAAACGGCATAGTAAACCTGACAGGCGGCGTTGGTGCAGTCCTTGCTTTTGCCGGGGGCGGCGTTCTGTTTGAACTGGGCGGTTTTCCCCTGCCGTTTCTTGTAAGCGCCATCATTTCGCTGGGTGCCCTGGCTATAGTGGCAATTTTTATCCGCGAACCTGAATATCCGCCTTTGCCGCCCAAAGAGGAAGATAAATCACAAACATTGACGGCATTTTTTAAGTCCTTCTCAATTGATCTGAATATCCAGGAAAAAAAGAGCTTTATTTTAATTTTAAGCGCAATATTCTTTTGGTTTATGGGTTACAATACCATTGAAACATTTTTCAGCCTGTACGCAATTGCAACACTGGGTATAACAGCAGGGCAAGCTTCCATATTGCTGGCCGTTATTGGAGCAGGTGTTGTATTGTTTGCCATTCCCTGCGGGTTTCTCGGCGCAAAAATAGGCCGCCGCAAAACCATCTTTATAGGAATTATAGGCATGTCCGCACTTTTTATACCCATGATGTTTATTACCAACATCTGGATTATCCGCGGAATTTTGTTTTTATGCGGCATATTTTGGGCATGCATCAATATCAATTCATTGCCAATGATAGTGCGAATTTCCGGCCCTATGAAAATCGGCCTGTTTATCGGTTATTATTACCTTTTTTCGTTCAGCGCGCAGCTCATCACAACGCCAATATACGGCCTTATCCTGGATTTTGTGGGAAATTACAAGTCACTTTGGGTTTACGCCCTTGTAACATTTATATTGGCCGGAATTTGTCTGTTTTTTGTCCGCCACGGTGAAGAGGAACCCAAACCAGTAAGCTGAATTTCATGCTGCTTTTGGCCGCCGCTTTGGCATTGCCGCTTGTTCACAGTGTAACTTACACCGGGACTTCGGGGTTTTCAAAGAACCGGCAGGGACGCCGGGCAGGGATTTATTCGTTTAGAGACGGAAAATGGGGCGAGGTTGTTAATTTTCTTCCCTCTCTATTCTCTAACAAAAAAAATCCGATAATATTATCAGGGAGATACTAAATTGAAAACTCTATGCTTTTTTTTACTTTTTGCCTTTTTGGGTCTGACTTCTGCAAGCGCTCAGGCCTTAACACCGGCTCAAAATGATCATGCGGATACAAATGATCAGGTTCATACAATAGAGTCTGTATTGATTGAAGTTGCTGCGCTTCTTTCGGAATTCAAACATGATGAAGCCATTGCTCTTTTTGATACTATTGCCCCGCCCGGGGAAGATAATTCATATTTGAGGTTTCTCAGGGCATCGGTTTTGAGTTCTGCCGGCCGCTTTGCCGAAGCCAGGACAATTGCGCAGGCTATCAGCGCCGAGGAGCCTAACAACACCGATGTCCTTTTTCTGCTGGCTGCCATTGAAGGCGTCATGGGCAGAGACAGGGAGCAACAGGCGTTACTTGAACAGATTATCAGAATAGAGCCGGATAATGCGGAAGCCCTGGTCGCTTTGGGAAATATAAA
>JGI20163J15578_10000465_pt1 | contig 16711 bp, 15 predicted proteins | sample TergutCu122P1_FD_15578 | JGI IMG/M metagenome (IMG submission 15578)
AACACGGGTTATAGAAGGTATCAAAGCCGGTATACGGATATCTATCGAGTATTTTAAGGATAATTCTCTAGAGATTAAAAAGTTAGATGATCCTATACTCAAGGAAGTATCCCGAGTAGCCGGCAGAGGAAATAACGATATAGCTCAACTTGTTTTTGATGCAGCTAATATGATAGGAAGAGAAAAACTTTTAGATAGCAATTTTAAGTTGGCTGATTGTATATTTGCCCAACATGGTGCAGAAAACCAGTTAATTAAAGGCTGCATTATTACTAAAGAAAGAGTTTCATCTGATATGCCCAGAGAGTTGATGGGTTGCAATATTTTATTTATAGATGATGCATTAGAGCCGGAAAAGCTTGAAGAGGAGGCTCTAAGCAATGAGGCGGGATTTAACAGGTTTGTTAGACTCCAGGAGGAGTTTCAAGAAAACCTTAAAAAATTGCCCAAGCTGGGAATAGGGCTGGTTTTGGTTGATAGAGGTATTCACGATCTTGCAGAGGAGTTTTTTATAGATACAGGTATCATGGCAGTACAAAGAGTTAGCCATAAGGAATTAAAGAAGGCAGCTGAGTTTACAGGGGCAAGAATGATTAAAAGAACAGGTTTAAAAAAATCTTTGGATGAACTAAAAACCTATCTTGGTTGTACTGATAAAGTTTATGAGGATGAACATTTGCAGCAGGTCAGAATTTTAGGTGGTGCAGGTAAGCCGATGGCCACTATTTTAGTGGGTGCAGCTACTGAAGAAGTTGTAGGAGAAAGAGAAAGAATTGCCAAGGATGCAGCAGCAGCTTTGCAAGCGGCGATAAAAGGTGGTATTGTACCGGGAGGCGGCTCAATAGAATTAGCAGCAGCTTCTTTTTTGGAAAACAATCGGGAGCAGGTCAGAGGTATGGCTGTGTATGGCATTAATTGTGTAATAGAAGCTTTAAAGAAACCTTTTTCTCAGATTGTGTTTAATGCAGGCTTTAATCCTCTTGAAAAACAAGGTGATGTGCAAGGTATACAAAAACAAAAAAATAATATTGGGTATGCTATTGATTGTGATTCAGGTCAAGTCATTGATATGAAAGAGCTGGGAGTTGTCGACCCTGCTTTAGTGAAAATTTACGCTTTACGAGCAGCAGGTGAAATTGCGGAAGCTATTCTAAGGATTGACACAATCATAAAGAAAAGGCCGGATAAAATACATGATAGCAAAGGAAAAGATGAACTTAGCTTTTGAAATGGAGGTGAAATATAATTGAATACAAATATTGATCAAGAAAATCAACAACAGGAAGAAAACATGGATGAGCTTAAAGAAGAGATGGTACAAGAGGAACATTCTCAGATCCAACAGCAACTTTTAAGGTTGCAGGCTGACTTTGAAAACTTTCGCAAAAGAACCTTAAGGGAAAGGGAAGAACTGAGTACCCAAGCAGGCAAAAGCGTTATAACGGACATGCTCCCTGTACTTGATAATTTACATAGGGCTCTGGAAGCAGGAAAACAAAAAGGCGATTTGGACAAGTTTATTGAAGGCATTGAGATGATTTATTCTCAATTTTGGGATGTACTCCAAGGTAAAGGTGTAGAATATATTGAATGTAAGGGTAGAGAATTTGACCCTGAAATTCACCAAGCAGTAATGCAAACAGAAGTACCGGGTGGGGAAGACAACATAGTTCTAGATGAAATTCAACGAGGATACGTATTAAATGGTAAAGTAATTAGACCATCTATGGTATCAGTATCAAAAAAAAGTTAGGAGGTAATATATTATGGGTAAAGTAATTGGTATTGACTTAGGAACTACAAATTCCTGCGTTGCAGTTATGGAAGGCGGAGAGGCTGTAGTTATAACAAATGCGGAAGGTAATAGAACTACTCCTTCAGTTGTAGCTTTTACAAAGGATGGGGAAAGATTAGTTGGTGAAATTGCAAAAAGGCAAGCGGTTACAAATCCGGATAGGACAGTATTGTCAATTAAAAGACATATGGGTACAGACCATAAAGAAACAATCGATGGTAAATCCTATACTCCACAGGAAATATCTTCTATGATCTTACAGAAACTTAAAACAGATGCAGAAAACTATCTTGGAGAAAAGGTAACCCAGGCAGTTATTACTGTTCCGGCATATTTTTCGGACAGCCAACGTCAAGCTACTAAAGATGCAGGAAAAATAGCAGGTTTGGAAGTGTTGAGAATTATCAATGAGCCAACTGCTGCTGCTTTAGCCTATGGTCTTGATAAAGGTCAAGATCAAACAATTCTTGTTTATGACCTGGGTGGTGGTACTTTTGATGTTTCCATCCTTGAGTTAGGTGAAGGAGTTTTTGAAGTTAAAGCTACTAGTGGGGATAACCGCTTAGGTGGAGACGATTTTGATGATAGAATAATCGAATACCTAGTTGCAGAGTTTAAAAAACAGACAGGTATTGATTTGAGTAAAGATAAAATGGCGGCACAAAGATTAAAAGAAGCAGCAGAAAAAGCCAAAAAAGAGCTTTCCAGTGTGATGCAAAGTAACATTAACCTGCCTTTTATTACGGCAACTGCCGAAGGACCACAGCATTTAGATATTACGTTGACGCGTGCAAAGTTTAATGAACTGATAGCCGATCTGGTTGAAAAAACTATAAATTTAACTAAGCAGGCCTTATCTGATTCAGGACTATCAAATAAAGAGATTAACAAGATTCTTTTAGTTGGTGGTTCTTCAAGGATACCGGCAGTACAGGATGATATTAAAAATCTCCTTGGACAGGAGCCTCACAAAGGAATTAACCCTGATGAGTGTGTGGCGTTGGGTGCTGCAATTCAGGCAGGAGTTCTTGCGGGAGAGGTTAAGGATGTATTATTACTGGATGTAACTCCTTTATCATTAGGTATAGAAACTTTGGGAGGAGTATTTACCAGACTAATTGATAGAAATACGACTATACCTACATCTAAGAGCCAGATTTTCTCTACTGCAGCAGATGGTCAGACCAGTGTTGATATTCACGTGCTTCAGGGAGAAAGAGAAATGGCATCATCCAATAAGACTTTAGGAAGGTTCCAGTTAACAGGCATACCTGCGGCTCCAAGAGGGGTACCTCAAATTGAAGTTAAATTTGATATAGATGCCAATGGTATAGTTCAAGTTTCTGCCAAGGATATGGGTACAGGTAAACAACAAGAAATCACAATTCAGTCAAGTAGTGGTCTATCTGATGCCGATATTAATAAAATGGTAGAAGATGCTGAGCAATATGCTGAAGAGGATAAAAAATTCAAAGAAAAAATAGAAGTGAAAAACCAAGCTGATGCGGCAATTTATCAGGCAGAAAAGACAGTAAAGGAATCTGAAGGGAAGATCAGTCAGGAAGATATCTACAGCATAGAACAAGCTAAAAATGACTTACAAGCAGCAGTAACATCAGATAATATAGAGGAAACAAAAAAGAAAACTGAAGCACTTTCACAAGCCATATACGCAGCTACATCAAAAATGTATGAACAATCGTCTGGAGAAGCTCAAGGACAAGAGGGTCATGCCGAAGGTGCACAAGAAGCAAAAGATGATGTTGTTGATGCAGATTATGAAGTAGTAGATGATAAGGAAGAAGATAAAAAATAAGCAATAGAACGGAAGTCGGATATCTGAGGTCAGATTTGTGATATCCGACTTCCGACATCTTACATCTGACTTCTGAAATGGAGGTAGCTTTAAAAAGTGAGCAAAAGGGATTATTATGAAGTATTGGGATTATCTCGTAATGCTTCAGAGGATGAAATAAAAAAAGCATATAGAAAACTGGCAAGAGAATATCACCCGGATGTGAATCCGGGAAATGATGAAGCGGAAGCCAAGTTTAAAGAAGTTTCCGAAGCTTATGAGGTTTTAAAGGATACGCAAACTAGGGCAAGATATGATCAGTTTGGCCATGCAGGTACTCAAAATGGAGGATTTGGTGGACCGGGCGGAGGCTTTGAAGATATTTTTGATATGTTTTTTGGGGGAGGATTTGCCGGTCAAAGAGCAAGAGGAGGGCCTCAAAGAGGAGCAGATTTAAGACTTGACTTGGAAATAACTTTGGAGGAAGCTGCCTTTGGAGCTGAAAAAGAAGTTGAATTGCCAAAGTTGCAAACCTGTTCTGAATGTGAAGGTACCGGATCAGCTCCCGGGACGTTCCCCAGTAGTTGTAAGGTTTGTCAAGGTAGCGGTCAGGTGAGAGTAACTCAAAAAACTATGCTTGGTCATTTTCAGACCATTAAAGCCTGCAATAACTGTAACGGAACAGGGAAAGTTATTGAAACACCCTGTGATGGCTGTTATGGACAGGGAAGGGTAAAGACAAATAAAAAAATTGCAATCACAATACCGGCAGGTGTTGATACCGGTGCAAGACTTAGGGTTGCAGGTGAAGGGGAGTCCGGTACAGGTGGTGGTCCTGAAGGAGATTTATATGTATTTATACATGTTAAACCCCATGAGATATTTGAACGGAATGGTGATGATATCTGGTGCGACTACTCCATTTCAGTTGTGCAAGCCATGCTTGGAGATGAAATTAAGGTACCGACATTGGACGGAGATGTTAAATTCAAGATACCGGAAGGAACCCAAAACGGAACTCCTTTTAGATTGAAAAATAAGGGTGTAGAAAAGCTTAGGGGTTATGGAAGAGGAGATCAACACGTTAGGATTAATGTAACTGTACCGACTAACTTGAATGAAAAACAGAGAGCTTTGATTAAAGAGTTTGCAGATACTTTAACAAGTAAAAACGATGTGGTAAAAGAAAAAGGTTTTTTTGAGAAGGTCAAAGACGCTTTTAGGGGATAGATGTTAACAGATGTCGGAAGCCAGATTTGTGATAGCAATTGGCATGCCAATTGCCGTGAGTCCGACTTCCGACCTCTGACGACTGACGACCGATTACTGGCCTCTGAAAAGGAGTGGTTTAAATGCAATGGCAGGAAATATCTGTTACTACCAGTGAAACGATGGAAGAGGCAGTAACTAACCTGTTTTATGAGATAGGTGCTGCCGGGGTTGTAATTGAAGATCCTATCCTAATAAACCGCTATGTACAGGAAGATGTATGGGATGCTTATGAGTTTCCAAAAGAAATAATGGAAGCAGAACATATAGTTATTAAAGGGTATCTGCCAATAGATGATAAGCTTCCTCTTGTTTTAGAACAGTTCAAAGGATCATTGGCAGCTATAAGTGATTTTTTTCAAAATCCTTATGTTTCTGTACAACTTAACGAGATATGTGAAGAGGATTGGGCTAATTCATGGAAAAAATATTATAAACCTCAAAAAGTGGGAGAAAGAATAGTAGTTGTACCCGGTTGGGAAGAATATTTTCCAAAGGAAGAAGAAATTGTAGTTGAGCTAGACCCGGGTATGGCTTTTGGGACAGGTAATCATCCCACTACCATGATATGTATAAAGGCCGTAGAAAAATATATTAGACCTGATTGGCAAGTGGCTGATATCGGTACCGGTTCAGGTATAATAGCTATCTCTGCAGCAAAATTGGGAGCGAGAAGTGTTTATGCCGTTGACTTAGATACCTTGGCAGTTCGTATTGCTGAGCTTAATGTAGAAAAGAATATGGTTAAAGATATTGTCGAAGTAACCCAGGGGAACCTGCTTCAAAATGCTAAAAAAACCTTTAATATAATAGTAGCAAATATAATAGCAAGTGTAATAATTGAGATGTCAGAAGCTGTTTATGGCAGGTTAGAACCTTCAGGAATATTTATAGCATCAGGTATAATTGAAGACAGGCAGGAGGAAGTAGTAATAAAACTTCAAAAAGAAGGTTTTAGAATCATTGAAGTAATTGAAGATGGTGCTTGGAGAGGTATTGTGGCAACCAAACAGTCATCAGTAGTCGGTAGTCAGTAGTCAAATTAAAAATAATAGGTGTCGTCAATTATAGTGGTAAGAAAGACTTAGGGAACAGATATGGTTGTAATTATGAATCCAACTCTGGATAACAAATACCGACCACTGATGACAGACGGCCGGCAACTGAGGTGATTACTTGTATCAATTTCGTATTCCTAAAGATTTAAAGGACAACAAATTGGAAATACTAGGGAAAGAGGCCCACCATATTGCTAATGTTTTACGCCTGAAAGAAGGTACTACTGTGGGCTTATTCGATGGGTTTGGTTATAAAGCAATAGGAACTATATTGGACGTAACAAATGATAGGATATTGGTGAAATTAACTGATGATAAGGTGAAAAATACAGAACCTCCTGTAGAAGTAACTCTATATCAAGCCCTGCCAAAAAAGGATAAATTTGAATTGGTAATCCAAAAAGCTACTGAACTTGGAGTAGCGAGAATTGTTCCCATAATAACTAAAAGAACAATTGTAAATATTGACAGTGAAAAATCAGGAAAAAAACTGGAGCGTTGGAACAAGATTGCCCAGGAGGCATGTAAACAATCCGGCAGGGCATATGTTCCTCAAATTAGTGAACCAGTAAATTTTAAAACTGTACTTTGTGAGTTAAAGGCTGAATTAAGTCTAATGCCTTATGAAGCAGAAACTGAAAAAAGCCTAAAACAGGCATTGAAATCTTTTAAGATATCAAAGCCTAAAAGTATTGGCATATTCATAGGTCCAGAAGGTGGTTGGGACGAAGAGGAAGTAACAATGGCTGTTAAGAAGGATATCATTTCGGTAACTCTAGGGCCTAGAATTCTTCGAACAGAAACAGCCAGTCTGGCAGTTTTGGCATTGATACTTTATGAACTGGGAGACTTAGGCAGTTGACAAAACAATTAGCAATTGACAATGGACAATTAACAATTAAAAAACCAGAAACTAAAAAAGTTGCGGTCCATGTTTTGGGATGTAAGGTTAATCAGTATGAGATAGAAGGTATCAAAGAGCTTTTTAGAGAGAGAGATTATGAAATAGTTGACTTTGATGAAAAGGCTCATGTATATATAATTCATACTTGTACGGTTACTCATTTAGGAGATAGGAAGTCACGTCAATATATTCGTAAGGCTGTGAAAAATAATCCTGGTGCAATAGTTGCTGTTACAGGTTGTTATGCTCAGGTTTCTCCTAATGAAGTTGAGCAAATAGAAGGAGTAGACATTGTTTTAGGAACTAAGGACAGAAGTCGAATAGTAGATGTGGTTGAAAGCTGCCAAAAGGGGCAGCAGGTCAAGCATATTTCAGATAGTATGGCAAATAATGAATTTGAAGAGCTTCCTGATTTTAAGCCATCTAGAGCCAGGGCTTTTTTGAAGATTCAAGAAGGATGTGACAGGTTTTGCACTTACTGTATTGTCCCCTATGCCAGAGGTCCGGTAAAAAGTAGAGATATCCATAATACTGTTTCAGAAATTAAAAGTTTGGTAAATCAAGGTTTTCAGGAAATTGTTTTAACGGGTGTTCATTTAGGAACCTATGGAAAAGACTTAGGAAGTGAGATGAATTTATACAATCTTCTTAGTGAACTTGTTGAAATTTCCGAGCTGAAGCATCTTAGAATTAGCTCTTTAGACCCTGATGAAATTCATGGTGATTTGTTAAAGCTAATAATAGAAAATGAAAAAATATGTTCCCATTATCATGTACCGTTGCAAAGTGGTGATAACTCAATATTGCAAAAAATGGGAAGACGATATACTCTGGATGATTATAGAAAACTTATAGCAAATATAAGATATAAGAGACCAAAAGCGGCTTTTACTACAGATATTATAGTTGGTTTTCCCGGAGAAACAGAAGGATTTTTTGCAAACACAAAAGAATTTATTAAAGAAATTGGTTTTACAGATATTCACGTTTTTAAATACTCTCCCAGAAAAGGAACCCCTGCTGCAGAATATCCCGAGCAAGTATCGTCAGCAACTAAGATACAAAGAAGCAGTGAATTAATAGAATTATCTAATGTATTATGGAGAGAATATGCCCAACTTTTTTTGGGAGGAGAAATTCAAGTTCTTGTTGAAACTAATATAAATAACTTTTGGGAGGGGCATACCGGTAATTACTTAAAAGTGAAATTTAAAGCAGATATAGGGAATTTAACCGGTAAAATTATTCCTGTTAAATTAGAAGAATTTGGTCAAGGCAAAGAAATATTAGGAACAAGAGTAGGTTGAAGGAGTTTTCTAGTAAGTTTTATACCCATTTACCTGAAAGGGTTTTTAAATTAGCAATTGTTCATTGTCAATTATCAATTGCCAAAGGTGGTGATATTTAAATGTCTAACTGTATTTTTTGTAAAATAATTAATAAAGAAATACCCAGTACAGTAGTGTATGAAGATGATGAAATTTTAGCTTTTAATGACATAAACCCACAGGCACCGATACATATCCTGATCATCCCTAAAAAACATATTTCCGATATGACTGAAATTACAGAGGATGATATTGATCTTATTGGAAAAATACATTTGGTTGCAGTTAAAATAGCTGAAGAAAAAGGTTTTGCTCAAAAGGGTTTTAGGTTGATAAATAACTGCAAAGAAGATGGGGGACAAATAGTTTTTCATTTACATTATCATTTAATGGCAGGTAAAAAAATCTAATGTTCACCTAGGGTTGACGTTGGCAAAAATAGTATAGTATAATTGATATGTTAGCCTGCTTTATCATTATTCGTTTTTTATCGCCTGACTAACTTACTCTAGTATCAGAAGTCAGAAGTCAGAAATCAGATGTCAGACTAGAGACAATTGGCAAGCCAATTGTAATGATAAACATGACATCAGGCGTCGGATATCTGATCTCCACTATGAGAGTGGCTAGGTCATGCATGGACTCATCTAACATTTAACGAGATTTTTTTGATCTCCCATAGAATGAAGATTTGTTCAATATGTTTAATGGTTAGTTGTGGAGGGAGGGATAGGAGATTGAGTGAAGTAAAAGTTGGTAAAAATGAAACTCTAGATAGTGCGCTTCGCCGTTTTAAAAGAAACTGTCAAAAATCAGGCGTTTTATCAGAGGTGCGTAAAAGAGAGCACTATGAAAAGCCAAGTGAAAGGCGTAAAAAGAAATCTGAAGCTGCTAGAAAAAGAAAGTTCAAGTAGTAAAATTTAAAGATTTCTTCGCCCCTCCTCGACACCTTAGCGGTTTGTAACGTCTATAGATTATTTACTCGCTAGTACGGGAAAGGGAATAATTTTTTGAGGTTTTTAATAAGACAGGCTAATCAAAATTTTTGTAGTAAAGCAGAATAACTTATTCCAGTAAAATTAGAAATAGCCTGGTGAATAACTATACTAGGCTATTTTTTTCAAAAAATGTGGAATAATATTGCCGGAGGGATTGTGTTATGAAAAATGTATGTAAAGTTTTTTTGATAATTTGTTTGGTTATTGCTCTTTTTTCAACTACACCAGTACATACGCAAGGATTATCTCCGGTATATATAGTGCCGGTAACAGGGACAGTAGATGCTGGAATGCAAACCTTTATTAACAGAGCATTTGCAGAAGCTCGAGAAAATAATGCTGCTGCAGTTTTGCTTGAAATAGATACACCGGGTGGTTTTTTATGGGCAGCAATAGAAGTAAGAGATGCTATAAACAGATCGAATGTACCTGTGATTGCTTTTGTTGAAGGTGGTGCAATTTCAGCAGGAGCTTTAATAGCATTGATATCTGAAGAGCTTGTAATGGCACCGGGTAGTACTATGGGTGCGGCAGAGCCTCAGCGGGGAGGAGAACGAGCTGATGCTAAAACCTTGTCTTATTGGGTCGCTCAGCTAGAATCAGCAGCAGAGGCAAATGGAAGAGATCCTCTTGTTGCCAGGGCTATGGCAGATATTTATTTTGAAATACCGGGAGTTACAGAAGCAGGAGAGTTACTGACACTAACGCCTAATAGGGCTCTTGAATTAGGGATGATTGATCATGTTTTACCTAATCGCCGGGCAGTTTTAGAAGAATATGGACTTGCTGATAATCCTATAATAGAGCTTGAACCTGAATTTGCCGAAGCTTTTGTTCGTTGGGCTACTAACCCTGTTATTAGTACTGTTTTGCTCACAGTAGGTCTTGTAGGTCTTGTACTGGAAATGTTTACACCTGGATTTGGGGTGCCTGGTTTAATAGGATTGGCTGCCCTAACTATATATTTTGCAGGCCATATTATTGGTGGTATAACCGGGTATGGGGTAATTCTTTTATTTATACTTGGTATTATTCTTTTAGCAGTAGAAGTATTGGTTCTGCCAGGGTTTGGTGTTCCTGGTATGGCAGGAATTGCAGCACTTGCTGCAGGTATAATTATAGCATCACCTACAGCAACTCAAGGAGTTATGTCTCTTGTAATTGCTATAATAGCCTCAGCAGTTTTAATTGGTGTCAGTATAAAGTTTTTGCCAACCAGAAAGAGGTGGAAAAGGTTAGTACTTGGAGACAGCCTAACCACTGAAGAAGGTTATACAGCTCCGCCTATTGAGCTAAGGGACTACTTAGGCTCAGAAGGAGTTTCCTTAACACCCTTGCGTCCATCAGGCACGATAAGGATAGGTGACGCAAGAGTAGATGTTGTTACCCAGGGTGGATTTATTACTTCGGGAACAAAAGTTAAAGTAGTTAAAGTAGAAGGAACAAGAGTAGTAGTGGAAAAAGTGGAAGATGAAACAAATTAAATATTATATTTAGGAGGTATGTATATGCTTGATCCAATGATAGTTGCTTTGATAATGGTAGTTATGGGTTTTGTGTTTCTTGCGTTTATTTTCACCTTCATACCGGTAGGGCTGTGGATTTCAGCTTTAGCTGCAGGAGTGAAAATAGGCCTCATGACCTTAGTTGGTATGAGATTAAGAAGGGTTATACCGGGTAGAATAGTAGGACCCCTTATCAAGGCTGAAAAAGCCGGCATGCAAGTTAGTGTAAATAAACTTGAGGCTCATTACCTGGCAGGTGGTAATGTTGATAGGGTAGTTGATGCATTAATTGCAGCTGAAAGAGCCAATATACCATTGCCTTTTGAAAGAGCTGCTGCTATTGACTTAGCAGGCAGAAATGTTTTAGAAGCCGTACAAATGAGTGTTAATCCAAAGGTTATAGAAACTCCGTCTATTTCAGGTGTTGCTAAAGATGGTATTGAGGTTAAAGTTAGAGCAAGGGTAACAGTTCGTGCCAACATAGAGAGACTTGTTGGTGGTGCCGGTGAAGAAACTATTATTGCTCGTGTTGGTGAAGGTATTGTTAGTACCGTTGGTTCATCAGACAGCCATAAAAGAGTTTTAGAAAGCCCGGATGTAATTTCTCATACAGTTTTAAATAAGGGTCTTGATTCAGGTACTGCTTATGAAATATTATCAATCGATATAGCTGATGTTGATGTAGGTAGAAACATTGGTGCTACCTTACAGACAGACCAAGCTGAAGCAGATAAAGAAATTGCTCAGGCAAAAGCAGAGGAAAGAAGAGCAATGGCTGTTGCCAGAGAGCAAGAAATGAAGGCTGCTACGCAAGAGATGATGGCCAAGGTTGTGGAAGCAGAAGCTCAGGTTCCAGAGGCTTTAGCTTATGCTTTAAGAGAAGGCAAACTAGGTGTGATGGATTACTTTAACATGAAAAATATTCTTGCAGATACTGATATGCGAGAAGCTATCTCCAAAGGGTCAACAAGTGATAAGTCGAAGGATTTAACCAAAAAATAATCCTAGGAGGTGACTTTTTTTGGGAGGATTTGAAGCATTAATATGGGTTATAGGTTTTATTATATACATTGCATACCGTGCATATCGTGCTCATGTTTTAGTTCAGAGAAAAAGGGCTGCTAGTCAAGAAAGACGAGCGGAAATAGAAGTTGCGCATAAAAAACGACGCGGGGAGTTTGTACCGGAAGATACTGCTCCTAAGCAAGAGTTGCCTTGGGACTTTGATCCGGATGACTATAAAGAAAAAGAGGTACGATCATATCGTATTGAGGTAAAACAAGTTCCTAAAGAGGAAGAAAATGTTTATCAAAAAAAGCTCAAGGTAATTGAAGATGAACAAAGGAGCAGATCAAACAGAGAGGCTGGTAATGTAGCAATAAATGAAAAAAGAGAACCTGCACCCGTGGGATTTTCTATTAAACTAGATAATCAGTCTCTAGTAAATGCTGTTATTATGTCAGAAGTATTACAGCCTCCAAGGTCAAAAAGACCAATCAGGATTTAATTACATACCGATATAAAATTAAGAAAACTGTCTTTAAAAAAAGGCAGTTTTTTGTATTTACTTTTCATGAATGGCATAATCCTTATTATAGATCAAGAAATTCAGGTTTTGCTGGAAACAGACCGGAGAGTTGTGATAAAATATCTTCGACAGATTAATAGTGCCGGAAGATATTTTATAGTATATAATATAGCTGTAATAAGAGCTTTTCTTGAAATTACTTTGTAAGGGGAGTTAAATACTTGTCAAAAACAACAGAGACTAAAATAACATTACCTGGAAATGGTGAGGAAATAAATATTTTAGGAAAAAATGATGAAAATCTGAGATTTATAGCAAAGCATTGCCCTGTGAAAATTGTTGCAAGAGGTAATGAGTTAAGTCTTACCGGTCAGGAACAAGATGTTATTAATACAGAAAAACTATTTAAGCAATTACTAAAACTTGCTTCAAAGGGAAATCAAATTAATATCCCGACTGTTAATTATGCTATGAAACAACTATCTGTTTTAACAAAGGATGATAGGGAAATAAGCGATATTCTTTCTGAAGTAATATCTATTACGGCAAGAGGTAAACAAATCAAAGCAAAAACAGTAGGCCAGTATGACTATATCAAATCAATAAAAGATTACGATATAGTTTTTGGAATAGGACCGGCAGGTACAGGTAAAACGTATTTAGCTGTGGTTATGGCTGTAGAAGCACTAAGAAGTAAGCTTGTACAGCGGATAATTCTTGTCAGACCTGCTGTAGAGGCAGGGGAAAAGCTGGGATTCTTGCCTGGAGATTTGCAGGACAAGGTTAATCCTTATTTACGCCCCCTATATGATGGTTTATATGATATACTAGGTGCAGAAACAGCAACTAAGTATATGGAAAAAGAAATTATTGAAGTGGCCCCTCTTGCTTATATGAGAGGCCGAACATTGGAAGATTCATTTATCATTTTAGACGAAGCTCAAAATACTACCCCTGATCAAATGAAAATGTTTTTAACAAGAATGGGTTTTGGTTCTAAGACAGTGATTACCGGAGATATAACTCAAGTGGACTTACCCAAAGGTAATACATCAGGACTGATACAGGCTCAAAGCATTCTGAAAAATGTTGAAGGCATATGCTTTAAATATTTCACAGAACAAGATGTGGTCAGACACCCCCTTGTTCAAAAGATTATTTTAGCCTACGATAAATAGGTAGCCGGTGATCAGTAGTCTGTCGTCGGAAAGAGCTTTTTATAAAAGCTGACGACAGACTACTGACTTCCGACCTCCGATTTCTGACTTCTGTTTATAGGTGGGTGGATAAATGCCAAAAGCAAAGATTGTTAAACAGCATATCATGAATATCTACAATAAACTCTTAAAAGATATCTCCCAAAAAAGAATCTTCTGGGGGGTAGTTTTTTGTGCCATATTTATGGTTATTGTAGGTATGTCTACTATGCCTGATCAACACCATGTTCAGGTAGGACAACCCAGCCCTATGGATTTTGATGCTCCGAGGAATATTAACTTTATAAGCCAAGTACAAACTTCTATAAAAAAGCAAGAGGCAGCAGATAATGTAGAGCCTATTTATCGTAACGATGAAAGCGTTATCCAGGAACTTCAAGAAAACATAGATAGTTATTTCAGCATAATAAAAAACGTTAGAAATTATGAAGTAGCTGAGGATATAGAAGATATATATGTAGGTAAAGTAGAAAAACTAAAAGATCAGCTTGAACTGGGGCTAGAAGATGAAATATATAACCACTTGCTTACAATAAGTGAAGTACAGCTTGAAAGAACTCATGATGATATTATTCAAATTGTAGATCAATATATGCAAAGAGTTTCGCCGGAAGATGTAGAAATTACAAAACAAAATATCCTTGATGCTATTAATCTTTTAAACGTTGATAATTCATCACGGATTTTCTTAAGTGTACTTATAGAAAATATTGAATTTAGAGCTAACTGGATTTATGACCCGATTCTTACAAATGAACTTAGGGAAGTTGCAATGGAAAATGTAGATCCTGTTGAAATTCATTGGGCCAGAAATCAAAGAATAGTGGGTCAAGGAGTGATTTTAACTGAGGAGCATATAGAAGCCTTGGAAGCATCGGGTTTTTTGACCAGAGGCAATCCTGCGATACCATTATTTGGGATAGCGCTTCTTGTACTGATTGGTTTTGGTTTAGTTGCCATGTATCTTTATCAGTATCGCCCCAATATATTACAAAAAGAATCATTGCTGATTTTACTTGGCTTGTTGGTAGTAAGTACACTTTTGATATCTAATACAGTAACAGCTATTAATATTGGTATGGGTGCTGAGTATTCTGCATTAATAGCCTATGCTGTACCTGTAGCAGCAGTAGCTATGCTGATAGCTATTTTATTTGATGGAAAATTTTCTATGTTTATTACCACCATTATTGCTATTATTATTGGGGTAATGAATAACTTGGAGCTGCAATTTGCGTTAGTGGCTTTTGCCGGAGGGCTTGCCGGAATTTATAGCGTATCCCAATTAAGCCAGAGATCTGACCTGATGAAAGCTAGTATATATGTTATAGGAGCGAACGTAACTACAATACTATCCTTGGGTTTAATACTAAACTATTCATTATCAATGTTGTCCGTCGCCTTGATGTTGGGGATAATTAACGGGATTTTGTCTTCGGTTTTAACTATTGGTACCTTACCTTTTTTGGAAGCTGTTTTTAGGGTGACAACTTCAGTTAAACTATTGGAACTGTCTAATCCTAATCAGCCATTATTAAGAAGGTTGCTTTTGGAAGCTCCCGGTACATATCATCACAGTGTGGTTGTAGGGAACATGGCTGAATCGGCAGCCGATGCAGTGGGAGCTGATGCACTTTTAGCAAGAACAGGGGCAAATTATCACGATATCGGTAAAGTGAAAAGGCCATACTTTTTTATTGAAAACCAGTTTGCAAATGAAAATCCTCACGATAAGTTGGCACCAACTTTGAGTACGTTGATAATAACATCTCATATCAAAGATGGAATAGAGCTTGCTAAAGAGCATGGATTACCTGATAATATTATAGATATAATCTCTCAGCATCATGGTAATTCTGTAGTATCTTTTTTCTACCACAAGGCAAGTGAAGGTAGTCTGGGTGATGTTCATCAAGAGAATGATTTTAGGTACGATAGTCCCAAACCTAGAACAAAAGAAGCAGCTATTGTTATGCTTGCCGATACTATTGAGGCCGGAGTGAGATCAATTCAAAAACCTACTCCAAATAAAATAGAAACCTTCGCTAGAAAAATCATCAAAGAAAAACTGGAAGACGGACAGTTGGAAGAATGCGAATTAACTTTTAAAGAATTGGATACTATAACCCAATCCTTTGTTAAAATATTAACAGGGATATTCCACTCCCGAATAGAGTATCCGGAAGCAGAGGATGTTCTACAGGAAATGGAAGGGGGAGAAGCTGATGGAGACGTATCTGAACAATCAACAGGATAAAATAGCTATAGATAATAACTTACTGGCAATTTTAGAGGATGTAATAAAAGTTGTTCTTCATAGAGAGGGTATTAAAGATTATGAGATCGGTGTCACATTAGTAGATGACGATTATATTTCAAAGCTAAATGATCAATATCGGAAAAAAAATATGCCAACAGATGTTTTATCCTTTCCTTTGTCAAATGAAATGGAGGAAAATGAAGATGTTTTTGTGGTAGGCGATGTGGTTATTTCTGTTGAAACAGCTGCTAGACAAGCTGATGAATATAATCATTCTTTCGAGAGAGAAATGGTATATCTACTAGTTCATGGTATATATCATATCTTGGGTTATACACATGATGAAGAAGAAAATAAAGAAGCAATGAGAGTAAAAGAAGAAGAGATAATGAGTAATTATAATTTGAGCAGAAGATAAAATCAATTAACAATTAAAGAACCACTTATTGTAGGGGACAGATGGTTTCTTCTACCTATACTGTTGAAATTGTGAGGGCAGTAGAATATGTTAAGTAGATTTATAAAAAGTTTTTCTTATGCGTTATCGGGAATAGTATATGCTATCAAAACTCAAAGAAATATGAAAGTGCACACAATAGCCTTGGTGTTGGTTCTGATTATTGGTTTTTGGTTGGAATTATCAAGGCTTGAATGGGCAATAGTATTGATAATGGCCGGCATTGTAATAATATGTGAAATGCTAAATACTGCTATAGAAGCCCTGGTAGATTTGGAGACTAAGGAGTATCATACCTTAGCAAAAATAGCCAAAGATGTGGCAGCCGGTGCAGTATTAATTGCCAGTATTTTATCTGTAGTAATTGGATGTTTGATCTTTTTACCAAAAATATTAGATAAATTAAATATATTTTAAGATGTATATCTGACTTCTGTTCACCTGACTAAGCTACTCTAATATCCCTATCGGGATAAGATTGGTTAAGTCATGCATTAACTCAGCTAACATTCAATGGGAGAATGAAATCCTCCCATTGAATGAAGTTTCGTTTTATTCAGGATGGTGTAAAAGATGGATTTAAATTTATTGTTGGGA
>JGI20163J15578_10000466_pt1 | contig 16710 bp, 16 predicted proteins | sample TergutCu122P1_FD_15578 | JGI IMG/M metagenome (IMG submission 15578)
AAATCTCTTGTCTCATAACATTTATTTTACAACAAAAAACGAGCCGGCGCATTGCTTTGGCTCGTTTTTGTTTAGGATGTTTTGCAACAGCCCCTTTTTATACGTTGTACAGAGACATGTATATTACAAACTGTTAAAACCTGAAAATAGCATCTCTCCAAAAATATAGAAAGGCTTAAAACTACTCAGTCCAGTAAACCATATTAAAGTTCATAAAGCCGTTTGCAGCAATTTCCGGAGCTACAAGTCTTGAATCAAATGCTCTTATTAAGAGGCTCAGATGCATAGGGATAAATCCGATATGCTCATTTGCAATTCTTGATGCATCTTCAAGAATCGCAAGCCTTGCAGAAGCATCAATTGTACTTATAGCCTGGTCAATAAGGTCGGAAAGTTCACGGTTATACATACGGCTCCTGTTTTGGCCATCAATAGTATCTATATGACTTGTGCCTCTTAAGAATGAAAGCAGGTTGGTTGTTGTAAAGGCGCCGAAAGCCGCTTCATAGTCTCCAAATTGAGTTACAGTAAGGTAAGTAGCAGTGTCTATCATTGAAATAGTAGTTTCAATTCCGATGTCGGCAAGATTAGCTTGAACAACTTCAGCTCTGCGCCGCGCCTCTTCACTTGAGGTTAACATTTCAAAGCTGATGTTTGCCGGGTCAATACCTTGTTCTGCAAGTAAAGCTCTTGCGCCGTCAGGGTCAAAGCTTCTTATGCCTTCAGATGATGCACCGGGGAAGAAATTTGGTACATTTTCCCAGATAGGAATACCGAATCCGTCAACACTGGCTATTACTGCTGCTTCTTTGTCGATTGCCATATCAATTGCCCATCTTACATAGCGGTTATTGAAATATGGAAGGTCATTATTAAGAAGCAAGAAATTATAAGCTGTGCCGGCACGCTGAAAAACAGTGATATTGGGATTTTCTTGCATTCTTGGAATATCCGGGAAAGCAACTTCTACTATATAATCTACCTCTCTGGTTTCTAGCGATATTGTTCTTGAAGCACCTTCGGGAATGATTCTCCAATTTACATATTCGATCATAGGAGAACGATCGTTATCAAAGTAATTTTCAAAAGCCACAAAATGAAGCGAATCGCCAAATCTCCAGTCGTCGAACACAAACGGGCCTGAACCTACAGGGTCAACTGTAAAATCGTGGCCTGCATCAATCAAAGATCTTGGCATTATAAAGTTGGCTTGGTGAGCCAGCTCAAAAAAGAGCATGGCATTTGGTATTCCTGTATCAATTCTGACGGTATATCGGTCAACTACTTCGGCTCTGTCAAAACTTGTATGATTTGCTCTTGTATCAGGATAAGTTCTAACATATTCGAAGGAAGCTACGATATCCTCGGCGGTCATTTCTTCTCCGTTATGAAATAAGATACCTTCATGGATTGTAAATTCAAATACGGTGTCACTAACAGCTCTCCAGCTTGCTACCAGATCAGGAACTGGCTCAAGAGCTTCATAATGAATCCTGAAAAGGCCATTGTGAGTCATAACATTTTTAAAGTGACCGATTAATGAAGTATGCCTTGCAGGCGCAATATTAGGAGTTTCAGCTTGAATGGCTACTGTAAGCCCTCTCGATATTGCCTCTGGCGGCGGCGGGTCAACTACAGGCGTTCCGGGAGTTCCCGGAGTTGGCGTCACCGGCTGTACTTGTTCAGTTGGCGGCTGCGGCTGCTGAGCCGGTGTACAGGCGCCAAGGGCACCCAAAACAAAAGCCCCTGTTAATAATATACTTAAAATTCTTTTCTTTTCCATAAAATCACCTCTTGCAAAGTATTTTAGAACCAAGTATATTGTAATAGAAATATATTACAAAACTATTAAAATTGCAAATTTTTCAAAAGATAGACCTTTCTAATTTTACTCTTTTAAACAGTTCCACCATAACCGCATAAAAAGGCTGTTGGTGAATATACGGAGAGGTCGTTCAAGAATCATTAGCCAAGCACCGCAACACACTAAAATATGATAAGCGGTGCAATAGCCTGAAACTACCTACATATTATATCTGTTTACTTACGGACATTGTATTATGTATTAGTTTTACCAATTAATCGGAAACCTTAGCTTCCTCAAGGGAAAGCCTTTTACTTCTTATCGTAATTTTTTGAGTTTGCTTTAGATATACAGTCATCCTCATGGCAAAATATAATGCACCATGAGCGCAACTGCTAAGAGGTCGGCACAGCCTCCGGGACTTATATTTTTATGGATAAATTCATCATCAAGCTCTTTAGCAAAGCATAAATACTGAGATATATCGTCAAAACCGGATATTTTTATATTTACTTTAACTTGTATATCGCGCAATGTCTCAATACCGCAACGCGCTATAACATTGGTATCATCAACGCATGCAATAAGGTGCAGAAGTGCCGCTACAGCTGCATCTTGCAGTGGAGCTGCTTTGTTAGTATATTCTCTGATTACAGGAAGCGCAATATCAAATACAGCCCCAAAACCTGTTGAGGCCTCTCCCAATATACCACTTATGCCATGTTTTTTATATACAAGCCCGCCATTGGTATTTGGTGTTGCTTCATTTCTTATTCTGGCCTTAGCAATCGAAGCGCATGCTTTTGAAAGATTTTGTGATATTGCGTTCGTTTCCTGCTTCGCCAAGACGGACACAGCGGCACATATGATACCCAACGAGAATATCGCCCCTTTGTGAGTATTGACGCCGTTTGTCGCCTTAAACATTTTATACTCCGCTTCTACTCCTATGGGTTGGAGGATGGGCAGCAGCTTATCCACAGACCCATTATACTCCAGGCTCCGTGCTGTGACAGCTCTGAAATAGGGATAGAGCGATGTCGCACTATTTATAAATGTAAATATATCCATATCATCATGTGCGCCGCTGTTTACACAATCAACAAGCCCCGGCTTGGGCGTAATGCAAACTTCAGTTAAAAGCGCGCGTACTGCGAGCTCCGCAAGCTTATCGGCAAAACTTTCGGCTTCAAGTTTATGAAGGGTTCCAAATGTATATAAAGTCATTCTGTCCTCTAATTATTTATGACATTTTTTGCTTCTTGGATTTTTTTAATAGTTTTTTTTCCATCTTCAGTAAAAAAATAACGGAATGTAGATGGTGTAACCAATTCTTTGCACTCCTCTATGCGGTTTTCCTGTAACAATTTGCGAACTCTTGAGGCGCTAATCGGCATCCCGTCACGCTCTATACGCGGAATGATAATACATTCAATATTCGAACCCAAAAGAGACTCAAGGATAATCTTATTATATATCCCTGTTGCAAAACTCAGAGGCTCTTCCCCTAAGTAACGAACATCTGCGTCCAGCGCTTGTGCGATATGCTTAAAAATTTCAACATCAAGCTTAGCCTGTGTTTGCGTAACAGCAGCTTCGTCTTTTAAAAAATATGATGGAAACACAGCACTTGAAATCATATAGCTTTCAGTAGTGTGCAAGGTAATATTTAATAAATCTGCGCAGCTCTCTTCAACAAGTTTATAGCGCTCAGCAAAGGAAAATATTGACATATCTTCTGACACAACAAAAATATGCACATTATCATTTTCTTTTGAGGCTCGCTCCAACAAATACCTATGACCAAGCGTGGGAGGGTTACAGTTCATAACTAAAACGGCTGTTTTACCGGGCTTTTTTTGAGCGCGAAGATTCTCTAAAAAATTCCGGAAACCGTTTTTAATATTTTCCATCAGAACAACTTCATTATCTACACGGGCTATTTCGTAAAAACCCAAAGCTGAAAAAACAGATGAATTGTTACATTTCGTATATAAAAACAGATGTTGATTTCCTCTGGCTACTTGGTATTCCAAAAGATGTGTAACAATGGGCGCCATAAGCCCTGCCCCTTGATATTTTTCATCTACCGAAAGACATCGCAATGTATTTCTAAAACATGCCCCTGAAGCTATAAGCGTATAATTCTCATCATATATACCGGCGATATAATCAAGGCTGTTATCCCTTTTTATCCCCGTTCTTCTCAGAAGGCTGTCAAATTGCTGCTGTCCTCTTGTGTCAGAATCGGCAATTTCACTGATGTTATTAATCATTATTGTTCCCTCGTTTTTTAATATTCAAAGCACGCCCGAATATTCTTCGGAAAAATATCCGCTGATTATATTATATGTACGCTCCATTATTATATCAAGCGGATGTGTGCGGCTGCGGGCACATCCTTGGCCGGAGCTGCCGCAGACCAGACAGGAGCGCTCAGGCAGATTAAGGGTGCTTCTGGAAATTTTGCTGCCATCAGCTTTCAAGACGTCAATGTCTAAGAGCCTGCCGAGAGAATGGTTCTCCTCTATTGACACCAAAGCACTCTTAAGCTCATAAGCATCTGCGTTTATTGCCCAAAGGCACTCAAGCCCGGTATAAGCATCGGTTAAAACATATTCAAATATATTATATCTGCCGCGGGTAAAGATTTTTTCAATTTCATATTTCCCTTCATAAAAGCAGCGGTCCCCAAGTGCAAATCGCTTTAGCGGGCCCGCAATATTCAGGGTATAACTTACAACTGTACAGTTATACTTGGCGGCAAGTTCATTTTGCAGCTTTACGCGGTTATCCCGCGCAGCCATCATATCCCGGATTGTAATTGTCATAATATCTGCGCTCCAAATTACAGTATGGTCTTATTCAGCAAAGAGGAAATAAGCCGAACTGCAGCCTCACCTGTCTGATTTCTGCCGTCAAGAATGGGATTAAGCTCAACGATTTCAATTCCCAATAATTTATTGCTGGAAGCGATATACTCGCACAAAAGATGAGCCTCCCGGTATGTAAGCCCGCCATAAACCGGCGTGCCGACACCCGGCGCTACAGTCGGGTCAATTGCGTCTAAATCAAAGCTTAAGAAAANCCCTTCCGTGCCGTCGGAAGCAAGCCGAACTGCTTCGCTTATNGCATAATACATTCCGTCCTTATCAATATCCGCTATCGTAAACACAGAAATTCCTGCATTTTTTATAAGCTCCCTCTCTTTTCTATCAATTTCACGGGCACCTATAATAACCGTGTTTCCGGGATCTACAAAGGCTGTGTCACTTTTTTTAAAGGGTAAAATTTCATTCGGCCCATTTCCGGTTATAGCCGAAAGAGGCATCCCGTGAATATTTCCTGTCGGTGAACTCTCGGCATTATTAAAATCNCCGTGCGCATCAACCCAGACAATGCCAATTTTNCCAAAGTGCTGNTGCATAGCAGTTACAGAGCCTGCCGCAATTGAATGATCGCCGCCTANAACAACCGGAAAACCTCCTNNTTCCAATGTTTTAAGAATCTTCTCGTATAACAGNCTGTTCATCTCATTCACAACGTCAATATTTTTCAATTTACTGCTTTCNTTAATCGGCGCTTNACCGGGGGCGAACTTTGANTTTGTGTTACCGATATCNCCGCAATCATTNACCTTATATCCAAGCTCTGTAAGNACTTCACAGAGCCCTGCGTAACGTATTGCACTGGGCCCCATGTCAACACCGCGGCGCTGCGCGCCTTTGTCCATCTGTACGCCTATTATTTCTATTATTCTGTTTGATTTAATCATGCTGCGGCTCTCCTTATGTTACCGATATTGTTCACAATGTAAAATTATCCCCCTGCTCAAAAAACGAACAGGGGGAAGCCTAAAACTACTCAGCCCAGTACATCATATTTTTGAACATAAAACCGTTTGCGGCAAGTTCGGGAACTACAAGGTTTGAATTAAAGGCCCTGATAACTATATTCATATTAGTGCCGAGAAGCCCCGCATGTTCATTAGCTATCCTCGAAGCTTCTTCAAGAAGGGCAACTCTTGCGCTTTCATCCATTGTAACTACAGCTTGCATAATGATTTCATCCAGTTCATGATTATAAACGCGGCTGGAGTTTCTTACACCTATCATTTCTATGGTAAACATATTTCTCATAAAAACAGGCAATGCATTTGCTGTAAGATTGGCAAAAGATGCGTCAAAATCGCCGGCTACGGTAACATCCCCCCAAGCTGCGTGATCTATCATAGAAATCGTAATAGGGATTCCTATATCAGCCAGGTTTGCTTGAACAACCTCAGCTCTGCGTCTTTGCACCTCATCGAAAGCCAGCACTTCAAAACCAAGCGTTTCCGGGTCAAGATTATGCTCTGCAAGTAATGCCCGTGCGCCTTCGGGGTCAAAGTTTCTTGTGCCTTCCTCTGATGCACCCGGGAACATTGTCGGCATAGACGTTCTGATAGGAATTCCAAACCCGTCTAAACTGGCTAATATCATGGCGTCCCTGTCCAGAGCCATATCTATGGCGTGCCGTACATGGATATTGTTGAAAGGGTGACGATCATTATTTAACATAAAATAGCTGAAAGTTGCACCGGGGCGCTGCATAACATTGATGTCCGGATTAGCCTCCAATCGCGGCACATCTGGAGTGGCAACGTCTACAAGAAAGTCAAGTTCGCCTGTTTCCAAAGCTATTGTTCTTGAAGAGCCTTCAGGTACAAATCTCCAATGCACATATCCAAGTCTTGGGAAGCGTTCTTGATCGAAATAGTTCTCAAAAACCGTAAAGCTTATAAATTCACCCGGCCTCCACTCCTCGAACCTAAATGGGCCGCTGCCCACAGGATTTGCGTGAAAATCATGACCGGCCTCTATCAAAGATGCGGGCATCAGCATATTTCCCTGGTGAGCCAGATCGTTAAAAAGCACGGCATGGGGTGTTCCGGTGTCTAGTCTTATGGTATATCTGTCAATAACTTCCCAACTCTCAATGCCAACATGGACAGTTCTTTGATTGGGATAATTCCTGACATAATACCAGGAAGCCGATACATCATAAGCTGTCAATTCATCACCGTTATGAAATAATATGCCCTCACGGATATAGAATTCAAATACTGTATCGCTTAGAGCTGTCCAACCGGTAATTACATCATTAACCGGAGCAAGCCCTTCCTCATGAACTCTAAAAAGTGCATTATTGACCATAGTATTCATAAAGTGACCGTTTAGTACAGAGTGTTGTCCCGGAGCAATAGAGGACGGCTCAGACATGCCTGCCACTCGTATCCCTCTTTGAAAACCTGTTTCTCCTTCGGGTGCAGCAGGTGTAGTGCCGGCCTGTGCAGGTGTGTCAGGAGTTGCAGCAGGTTGGGAGGTAACATTTTGTTCGGCTGCGGGTGGTGGCCCGGCCGGCCGGCAAGCGGTAAAAACTCCCATCAACATCGCTCCTGCCAATAGAATACCTAAGATTCGCTTCTTTTTCATAAATACTCACCTCATTATTTTTAATTAAAATGTCTATAACTCTACCCAGTATGCACATAATAAAACAGTGCGCTCGAGTGACTTATCAACATCTACATACTCGTGCATTGCATGGCTTCCATCGCCTACGGCTCCCAAGCCGTCAATTGTTGCTACTCCTGCATATGAAGTGAAGTTACCGTCAGATCCGCCGCCTGTAGCAACTTCAAATATTTCTATATCCATAAGAGAAGCCACTTCTGCCAACTTCTTATACAGAGCCATATTACCCGGAGTCTTTTCAAATGGAGGGCGGTTAAGCTCAGCGTTAATTTTCACCGTAAGACCTTCTCTGCTCGGTTTAATCCCATTAATCTTCTCAAGCAGTTTGTCGCTTTCCTCAACTGTTTTGACCCTAAAGTCAACATTCAGACGGCAATTTGCCGCTACTACATTATTTCTGGTGCCTCCGCTAATGATACCGACATTAACTGTAGTACCTTTTTCCAAATTAGTAAGAGAATGCAGGTATGTTATTATTTTAGCCGCCTCATCTATTGCACTGATACCTGCTTCATAATTGCTTCCGGCGTGACTTGCAAGGCCTGTTATGTCAATCTCAACATCGCCTACGCCCTTGCGTTCGGTCTTTATACCGCCCTTAAAAGATGACTCAAGTATTAATGCAGCTTCACAATGCTTGACATATTCTAAAATAAGCGGCTTAGATGTTAAACTGCCCACTTCTTCATCAGAGTTGTAAAGCAGATAAACTGTCTTGTCAAAAGGCAGCTGTAAGTCAAATACTGCTTTAAGCGACCAAATTGATGAAATAATACCNTATTTCATGTCAAAAANNCCGGGGCCTTTAANAATATTGCCTTCAAAGACTGTAGGCTTGGCGCCGACATCCCAGACAGTGTCATAATGGCCTATTAACAGGCATTTGCGCGCGCCGTTNCCAATTTGGAATATAATATGATCTCCATGCTCAGCCTGCGGAAACCTTTTGCCTTCAATACCAAGGCGTCTTTTAACAATACCGCATAATATNTCACAACAGCGGTTAGCGTATTCCTTATTGTTGCTCGGGCTCTCGGCAATTACCAATTCATGAAGATCCGCCAGGATATCTTCTTTATGATTTGCAAAGTATTCTTTAATTCGGGCTGCTGTTTGCTTATCCATTTAATTCCTCCTNTACCTTATCACAATTCAATTTTATCGTAATGAGGAACTTTATCTTTGAANTCTTTATTAATCTCTGCTCTGAATGCTTCATCGCTCATTATATCAAGACCGGTNGCGGCCAACGCTTTGCAAGCTTTCAGCATTCCTTCATGNGCTCTCGGAATCGCAGTTATCTTGGTATAGGCAGCATTGTGATTTGCAATCTTTTCTTCGGTTATTTTCACATATGTGTGAATCTTAGGCATCATAAGACTTACATTGCCGGCATCTGAAGAACCTACCTTTAAATTAGGCTCGGGATAGAATACCTCCTCACCTTGATCTTCCATGTATTTCTTCCATCTTTCGTCCATAATCAGGTTCGGGTAACGCTCTGTATAGGGGCGGGACGTTTTTATTTCAGCCCTTACCCCCAGCAAGTTCTCAATATTTTTTACAATATGTTTTATCATATCAACGACGGTTTGCAAATCGCTGAAGGTGTTAGCTCTGACCGAGAATTTGCACTGAGCATAATCGGGGATTATATTGGTTCTTGTGCCGCCTGCGGTTATAATCCCGTTAATATTAGTTTTATTAGGCATACGAGCCCTTATAGAATCAATTAAAACAAAAGTTTGTATAACACCTTGAAGGGCATTGATGCCATCTTCAGCTGCTTTCGAATGAGCCGCAACACCGTGATATGTGATAGTTACGCCGGTTGTGGCAAGCCCGCCTCTTTGGATTAGGTTCGTAAGCGCAGGGTGGGTCATTAGCGAGAACTCTATCCCGTCAAATTCACCTTCCTCCATCAAAATAATTTTACCGCCGCCGCCTTCTTCTGCAGGTGTGCCTAACAGAATTACTTCGCCGGGAATGTTTTTTTCTTTCATAATTTTACTTAGGGCAATAGCTGCACCTGTAGACATGGAAGCTATGAGATTATGACCGCAAGCATGCCCAATGTCAGGCAGCGCGTCATATTCCGCCAAGTAAGCAAGTACCGGGCCGCCCTCACCGACTTTGAATTTCCCTCTAAATGCAGTGTCCAGTCCGCCAATTTTCTCTTCTACTGCAAAATCATGCTTTTTCAGCAATTCAATTATTGCAGCGGCTGCCTTGTGTTCCTCAAACGCAAGCTCCGGATTCGCGTGGATGTATTTGCTTAAATCTATAAGCTCATCACGCAATAAATCTACTTCTTTAAAAATATTATTACTCAAAAACATTACCCCCTTTTTCATAGAATATAATTACAGTTCAAAAGGCTTTATCTGCCTGACTACATCCATTATTGTTCCATCACGGGCCTCTACAACAGCCACCACTTTATCAATAAACTCTACCCTATCCGGAGTGCCGACCATACTGTATGCTTTATTTTTAAGCTCCTCTATTGTCGTCAGTTTTATACCGGCTTTCGTAAATATTTCTATAAGGTCTTGACGTTTAGGATTAACTGCTGTGCCATAATCCGTTACGAGTATGTCTATACTTTCTCCCGGCGTTATGACAGTTGTGACGCTCTCACAGACAATAGGAATCCTTCCGCGCACCAAAGGCGTTATGATTATCGCACATTTTGCGCCCTCGGCAGCGTCTGAATGCCCGCCCGATGCACCAATCAACATGCCGTTTGAGCCTGTTACAACATTTACATTGAAATTGATATCTATTTCAAGAGCCGACAGAACCACAAAATCCAGCTTATTTACAAAAGCACCTTTGTTCATGGGGTTGCAGTATTGTGAGGTTGAAATTTCATAGTGATTTGGATTTGCCCCAAGGGATTTTACCGCGTCTATATCAAAGCTTTGCGCATCGACAATACATTCCACAAGCCCTTTTTCGAGAAGTTCAATCATAGGGGCAGAAATGCCGCCTATGGCCCATTTCATTTTTATATTGCGCTCTTTCATTAAAGATTCCAAAAATAAGTTCACGGCTAAAGAAGCTCCGCCAACGCCTGTCTGGAATGAAAAGCCATCTTTAAAATAAGGGGTGGCGGCCATTATTTTGGCACATTCCTCAGCCATCATAAGTTCTCTGGGGTCTTTGGTAATACGCGCTGCTTTACTGGCAATTTTACCGGGGTCGCCTATTTCATCGACCACGACTACATAATCCACGTCAACTGCTTGGATGCTGGGCGGAAAATTAGGAAAAGGAACAAGATAATCAGTAATTACGACAACTTTGTCAGCGAATTTAGCATCCACCATAGCATAGGAAAGGCCGCCGCAATCCGATTTACCGCCTGTGCCTCTGGCATTTCCATATTCATCTGAGGTCGGCGCACCTATAAAGGCTACGTCAATATGTACCTCTCCCTGCTCTATAGCCCGGACTCTGCCGCCATGAGGGCGTATAATGCACGGGGTTTTTAATTTACCATTTGACACTACCTCGCCCATTCGCCCTCGAATGCCGCTGATTTGGAGTCCCGTGACAATGCCTTCTTCAATCATTTTGCTAATTGGTTCGTGAGAATCGCCTATAGACGACGGGGCTAATGTAATATTTTTGATACCCAAGTCGGCAATTTCTTTCATCACCATATTTGCCACATAGTCTCCGTCACGAAAGTGGTGGTGGAAAGAAATTGTCATACCGTCTTTTATGCCGCAAAGCTTCACCGCCTCACGAATGCTCTCAACTAATTTGCTCTCCTTAGGGTTTGTGCATGCTTTGACGGTTGGGCCGGACTTGGTATAAACCATTCCGTCTCTATAATTATTACCTTGAAAAACTTCACGGCCATTTATCAATAACTCATCAGGAATCTCTCTGCCCACTGCATTTCTCATACCAATTCCCCCTCGTAGCGTCCTGACGCCTTAGCAAGAGCCAGAACTCTCTCGGCCCCCGGCAGAAAGGCAATATCAAGCATTTTACCGTCTAAAGTGAAAATACCGACACCCTCCTCGGCGCGCGATCTGATTGCGCGGACGATTCGCTCAGCTTCAATAATTTCTTTCTCGCTCGGCGCAAAAACTTCATGCACAATCTGTATTTGCCTCGGAGTTACAACCGACTTGCCGTCAAATTTTTTTTTTTCACATCATCACGAAAACCGTCCATATCATTAAAATCGGTAAACACAGTATCGTAAGCCTGAACGCCTGAGGCTCGGGCCGCAAGAAGTACCTGCCCTCTTGCAACAATTATCTCATTACCGCTCGGATAATACTTTGTCTGCATACTTTTCCTTAAATCTCCGCCCGATATAGCGATTCCTGCCAAGCGCTTGCTCGCTTTGCAAATCTCAAAAGCATTAAGAATACCCAGCGGGCTTTCAAGTGCTGCAATAATAAGCGTACTGCCCTTTTCACGACCGAACTCAATCTCAGCCAACTCAATTTGATACTCTGCTTTTTTCACATCATCGGCAGAGTCACATTTTGCAATACGAATCCCATCAATTCCGCCTGCAATAGCGGCGCGGATATCCTCATGCCAATGAGGCGTCTCAAGGCCATTTATTCTTACAATGCGCTCGCAGCCCATAAAATCAACAGTCTTCAGTGCATGATAAAGCGAAAATCTGGCTGCATCTTTTTGATTTTCGGCCACAGCATCTTCAAGGTCAAAAATTATACTGTCAGGGCCGTATATATAAGCTTCTTTCATTAATCCGGGCGTCTGGGCGCTTACAAACATCATTGTGCGGCGCAAGCGGTTTTTGTCTGTCATAGGGTGCTGCCCTCCCATGGAATATTCTCTTTACAATCAGCCGCCCTATAAACCGCACATTCAACACGCGCGCGTATCGTGCAGTCGAGAGCGCCTTTGTCAACTATTGTAATTTTTGCAGAAGTTACACCAAGATTTTTCAAAGTATCAAGCACAACTGCCTTAATTTGGCGCCCATATTGGTTTATGACGATACTGTCAATGCTCAGAGAAATTGTACCGTTACCGGGCTCGATAATTACTTGCGCATCGCTTGATTCTAAAGTTCCGGCCATAGCCATACATACTAACTCCATAAAACATCACTCCTTAACACATCTCCGGAGAAAATAGCATCCTGCATCTTGGATACAATTTTAAGTATATACTAATTCACAATAATTGTATATAGGCATTTTTAATAAAGTTTTTTCTGTGTTTTGGTACTTATTACCTATTGAATTTGCCTATGGATTAGGTGTATTATATAATTAATATTGTATTTTGGATACAATTCGCAATCTATGTATGCAGAAAGGTATTTATGAATATGGAAAAAATTAGCTTAAACCGCATGATGCCTATACGTGATGTAATTTATCATCGTATACGGACAAGTATTTTGCATGGGGAACTAAAGCCGGGCGAGAGACTTACAGAAGAGGCGCTTGCTAAAGAGCTTGGTATCAGCCGAACGCCTGTACGTGAAGCTTTGCGAAAGCTTGAGGTGGATAAACTCGTTTCACATCATCCCTATAAAGGAGTCATCGTATCAGATGTTTTTGTGGAAGAGCTTGAAGATTTATATAAAATACGTGAATATGTTGAGGCGATTATTGCTAAACACGCTGCGAAAAACGCTACTGCTGACGACATAAAACATCTTAGCATGCTTCTTGATAAATTAGAGGCATCAACCTCGCCGGAAGACGCCAGCGATTATACCGAACAGTACAATCTTGCGGTAGCTAATCTATCCGGATGCCCGACAATCATTAATTTGGAAAAATTATTGCGTGATGCTTTGGCTCGTATAACTGTATCGACGTATCTTATGCCGGAGCGCAGGCCAACGGCACAAACTGAACACAGAGAGATTGTGGCTGCTATTGAGGCAGGCGATAGTGAGCTTGCTCAAAAGCTGACTGTATCACATATACGCAATGCCGCACTGAGACTTAATAATTTAGAACATCGTCAAAATGGCTGATAGTTGATGCGTACTTATTTCTTAAAGAGTTTCGCAAAAAAGCCTTGCTTACTCTGAAGCCTACACCACTCGTACTCACGTATGTAATGAAGTAACACTATTTGTCGCTCCAGTAACGCATCGAACTGCTCTTTTGTGAAAGTATCGGTCGGTGCAGTTTTGCTGCTTTATATGTTCGATTATGTTATTACGCAGACTTTTTTTTAATGCGTCTTTTGCGTTATATACCAATTTTTCCCTTTCTGCTTTTGAGTAACTGTTAAGAGCTTTAATTTTCTCGTCCTCTATTAGTTCTTTACTGCGTTCAAGCTCTACGTTATACCTTTCTATATCGTCAGCGTGGTTGACTTCTTCACCCTGTACATTATAGGTTTTTAGCTCATTGGCTGCATCATCATAAGTTATAAAGCCGGTGTAGTATTCAAAAAAACCTCCGACACATACATTTTTTGAATTGGCTCTTTTGGGTATATGGCGTTTATGCGAATGACCGTGAAACAATTTTTTTTCTTTTACAGAACGTGACAGCTCGAGGCGCTGATAGTCCGCGGCTTCATGTGTGAACACTATTTCAATATTTTCGGGATTTGCTATTTGGAAGTTTTGATTTTCCCTGCGAGCTGCCCGAGATGCCGCTCCACCACCACATCCTTCTTCCCATAACATTGGCACAAACAGATACTTATCAAACATCACCGTGGGTTTGTCTATGTATGTAAATATATTATGCAATTTATCCGGCAAAAAAAAGGGGTCGTTGTTTCCGGATATTACAATATGGCCATTAAAAACTTCTTTGAAAAGTTTGATATGTTTGTACAAAGGTATATACATTCGAGAAATATCGTGAATTTCTTTGAAACGCCTGTCAAGTTCTTTGTCAAGCCTGTCATGTTTGTATGAAGGTAAATCCGGTCGAGATTCATCGTAGCTTTGATAAAAACGAGTTGAGCCAAAGGTGTCGCCCAAATTCACAATCAGGTCACAATTCAATTCCTTTGCTTTAATATTTATGATTGATAGCGCATCTAAACAACGGTGCAGCATTAGATTATTCAACATTAACCTTGTTAATTTTGCGCCGACCTCTTTATGAATGGCCCGGACATGATTGTGATAATAACTGTAAATAAAAGGGTGGTTATGGGATAAACAGTAATTTAAATGCACATCGCTGTATAATAAAAATTTCATAATGTCATTCCTTCTTTTTGTTATTTTCGCTACTGGAGTGACACATTTCTTCCAAAGGCGAACAAAATATAGATAGTGTTCGCCACACTTTGTCACTTATCAACACCAAAAACAACGGATACCATAAATGTGGTTCCGCTATTTTTATTCGGTGAGTATGTTTAATGCTATATTACTCTTGTGGAGCTAATTCCTTGCCGACAAATACGAGAAATTCTGCTTTGTTTTTTATTAAACCTAATTTCTCTTTTTTAACAGCCAGAACATCTTCACCGCTCGGAAGTTTAGCTGTAAGGAATATGTCGGGTGAAAGTTGAATCTTAATTCCACCTTTTGTAGTAGCTTGAACTTCTCCGTTGATGTACAACTCAAAATTCCCTGTTGTGGATTTGAGTTCGATTTTGTACTCACCATATTGATAAGTCATACTGTCTTTCCCTCCGTTAAATAAATAATTTATTTCGATTTTTTGAAAGTAATGAACATAATATTAGATTGTGCGCCGCCAGTTCCCAGCCCTCTAAAATACATTGATTAAAAAGCTCGTTAAGTTCAGACACTTTCTTGTCGTTTATCAAACTTGTAAACTTCACAGGCATTTCCACTACTTCGTTTTTGTACTCAATCATTAATACTGCCTCCTAAAAAGATGGATGATGTTCGCCACATGTTACCACTTAACAGCTAACCCATAACAATAAAAGTGTAGCAGAAAATGACGAATTAAACAAGATGAAATTTCCCATATAAGAAACCCTTGTATGCTCAATAATTGTGATAACAACCCAAGTCTCCAAGCGGAAGCGTACAGCCGCCGAGGGGCTTTTTATATACAAAGACAACCACCCAAACCCGAACCAAAAGCATTTGCTTTGTATGGGTAACAGGGGAAACCAAACCACATAAGGAGCAGTTAAAAGCCTTAAAATTCCAATGGCATAGCAAAAAAATTGCTTGATATCTAAAGCCCGACTTTTGATTATTTGTCATGCTTATTAACATATTTTGTAAAATGAAAACCTCCACCAATATAAACCATTGGGTGGAGGTTTTTCAACAAAACCGCACGTCTTTCATGCGGGTTGGTTTTGTTCATAATGTCAGTACGGAGAAGGGGGGATTTGAACCCCCGCGCAGCTATTAACCACCTACCCGCTTTCCAGGCGAGCCCCTTCAACCACTTGGGTACTTCTCCATAAGCTTTTATATTCTATAACAATGTGCTTATATTGTCAACGCTTTTTATAGCCGGTAATGCCGGCAATCTTACAAGGTACAAGATTACAATATATATGTTACTAAGTGCTTCACTCAAGGAACAGCAGGAATCCGAACTGCTTAAAGGCGAATTTTGCGCTTTAGTGACTTGGCGCTACGCAAAAAACCAATCCGAAGGGACTGGTTTTGTTGCAGTATATAGCTCGCATCTAATTGCAAAAGCGCCATAATAAAATATATTGCGTAAATATATGTTTTACTTATTCAGCTTCTGTCTTTTCCGTTTCTTCTGTGCTTTCTTCTTCAGCCTCTTCCTCTATTTGCTCTTCGGTAATTTTTGCAATGGAAATAACTGTTTCATCCTCACCTAAGTTAATGAGCTTAACCCCTTGTGTCACTCTTCCTGTTACGGAAATATCGGCAATTCTGATACGAATTATAACCCCTGATGAATTTATAATCATAAGTTCTTCATTGGCGTTGACAGGTGTAATCCCAATTAATGGGCCTGTTTTGTCGGTTATCTTGTAATTACGAAGGCCTGAGCCGCCTCTGTTTTGGGTTTTAAACGCATCTTTTTGGGTGCATTTTCCAAACCCTTTTTGGCTGACAAACAATATGTCAAACCCATCCATCAAAAGCACGGCACCTATAACCTGATCGGCCGTTTTAAGCCTAATAGCTCTGACACCGGCAGCAGTACGCCCCATTGGGCGCACATCTTCTTCTTTAAACCTTATAGAAAGCCCGTTTTTCGTTGCCAAAAATACTTCCTGAGTTCCGTCAGAATTAAGAACGCTCAGCAGTTCATCTTCATCCTTTATGGTGAGAGCCCTGAGCCCTCCTTTATGAATATTGGCAAAGTCTTTAAGAGGCGTTTTTTTAATAACCCCATTTTTAGTAATCATTATTATAAACCGGCCTGAACTTTCCGCATCACCAATGGGCATTGCGGCAGCAATCTTCTCTCCTGTATCAAGATTCAG
>JGI20163J15578_10000467_pt1 | contig 16709 bp, 15 predicted proteins | sample TergutCu122P1_FD_15578 | JGI IMG/M metagenome (IMG submission 15578)
GTGGTGACTATATGCGTCCCAAGCTAAGCAAGCGTACAGATGGGAATGGCGAACTTATTTTTTCATATCTTTGTTCCATGAAGGAAAAAAGCCGTTCTCATAACTGTCAGATGAAGAATGTTAACGGCAATATGCTGGACAAGGCAATATGTGAAGAGATAAAGAAATTAGGTTCGGACAGCTCAGAATTTATAAAGCAGTTGGAATTAAGCAAAAAACAGCTAGAAGGCAATAGAGTAGAGTATGAAGGGAGCCTTGAACGATTACAAGCAGAACTTGCTGAAAATGAAAAAGAAATAAACGCATTAGTAACTGCTATCGCAAAGGGTTCAGGCACATCGGAAGACTATCTTCTTAAACAAATTGACGAGCTGCACCATAAGGGCGAATCTATAAGAAGACACATAGCGGAGCTGGAAAGCCTAACCGCCACTCACGCTCTTTCTGATATAGAATTTGACATCATTCGCCAGATGCTTTTCACATTCAAGGACACTTTAGATCAGATGGGTGTGGAGCAAAAACGGGCTGCTTTACGCTCTTTCATCAAGCGGATTATTTGGGATGGAGAGAGTGTGCATATGTACTTATTTGGCTCTGATGATAGTGGTGGAATCGACCTACCCCTTGATAACATAGCAAAAAATGAAAATGAAACAGAGCCATTAGGCGAGAATAGCAAAAGAAAAGGCAACGCCTTTTCTTTTTAACTGTTTTGTTATATAGCTCTTTGAATTTTGCCTGAACGCAAACAACGAGCACATATATCAATTCTTTTTGTAGTTCCTCTAACAACAGCTTTAACCTTTTGGATATTAGGCTTCCACTGTCTTTTTGTTTTAATGTTAGAGTGGCTAACCTTATTACCTGTGGATGCACCTTTTCCACAAACTGTACACTTGGCCACGTTAAACACCTCCTTAGACTATATACCATATTTCTTAGTACTACATGAGTACAGATTCGTTTAAAAAACAACCTTCTAGCATTTTATCAAAAAACGCTAAGGTTTACAAGCTTTTATGTGCTTTAATTAAAATATTATTTTCAAAGCAGGGGTAATAGCATTTATTGTTGAATTAATGTACAATAAAAATGTCCAAAATATATTTTTATCGTCAGATTTTTGATACTAGAGTTAGAGTTGATGCAATAAGGGTAAAATAATAATCAGACTAATATAAACGTGTTATAAAACAAAATATTTTTAAATATTGAAATAGGGGGTTTAAATTATGAACGTACAGCTAAAAACTGAGAGGGGTAAAATTGAGATATCCCAAGAAGTTATTGTAAGTATTGTTAATAAGGCAACTCTGGAATGTTATGGTCTAGCCGGTATTCCGGCAACCAGTATTACTGAAGGCATTTCAGATTTGATTAAAAAAGAAAGTCGCAAAGGAGTTAGAGCTGAAATAATTGATGGTGACAGGCTAACTTTAGAGGTTAGTATCATAGTAATGTATGGTACAAAAATATCAGAGGTAGCTCATAATGTTATGGAAAAGGTACATTATACCGTCGAAGATATGACAGGTGCCAAGGTGGAAAAGGTAAATGTTAAAGTACAGGGTGTTAAGGTAATGGAATAGGAGGCAAAGATTTTGCATAACGTATATTCAGTAAATGGGGAAATGCTAAAAGCTGCTATGAGAGCAGGTTTTGCAAACTTAACAAAATATAAAGAACAAATAAACTATTTGAATGTATTCCCTGTACCTGATGGTGATACAGGGACAAATATGTACTTGACCGTTTCCGGTGCAGTAAAGGAAATGGAAATTTTAGAACAAAACGATGTGGGGTCTCTGGTAAAAGCTCTATCTAAAGGTGCCTTAATGGGTGCGAGAGGTAACTCAGGAGTAATTTTATCTCAGCTTTTTCGAGGATTTGCCAAGGATTTGGAAAATGCTGAAGAAATTGACTACAAGGGTTTTACTAATGCATGTGACAAAGCAGTTGAGAAGGCCTATAAAGCAGTATTAAAACCTGTAGAGGGAACTATTTTAACAGTCGCTAAGGCTGTAGCCCAAGGAGTTAAGGAAGCAAGCTATAATACTCAGGATATTAAAGTATTACTAAATGCAGGTATTGTTGCAGGTGAAAGAGCATTGGAAAAAACGCCTGAACTATTGCCGGTACTGGCTAAAGCCGGTGTTGTAGATGCCGGAGGTAAGGGCTTAATTGTCATTCTTCAAGGAGTTGCAAGTTATCTTGAGGGTAAAGAAATAGATGATATTGAGCTAGAACCAATGGAAAAAAATCAACCCTTTGCAACAGTTGAAGAAGTTGGAGAGTTTACTTATTGTACGGAATTTATTATTAAAGGTCAGGATTTGAATGAAACTCGAGTTCTTGATGAAATAAAAATATTAGGAGATAGCACTCTGGTTGTAGGGGATAATAATCTTCTTAAAGTTCATATACATACCAATAATCCCGGCTGTGCTTTAAGAATTGGACTAAAACATGGAACCCTTCATGACATCAAAATAGAAAACATGACAGACCAAACCAGAGCATCTAATGATTCTGATGAAATCCAAGAAGAAGCTAAAGAAATGGGTGTAGTTGCTGTAGTTGCTGGTGACGGCTTAGGAAAAATTCTAAAAAGCATGGGTGTAGATAAGGTTATTGAAGGCGGACAGACTATGAATCCCAGCACTGAAGACATATTAAGTGCTACTAATGCTATTAAAGCAGGTAAAATTTTGATATTGCCAAATAATAGCAACATAATAATGGCAGCTCAACAAGCAGCAAAAATGACTGATAAAGAGGTTATGGTTGTTCCTACTAAAACCTTTCCTCAGGGAGTGGCTGCAATGCTAGGTTATGATGTGACTCAAGATTTAGAAACAAACTATCAAAATATGCAGGACCACTATCAGCATGTCTCAACAGGAGAAGTAACATATGCTGTACGTGACACTGTTTTTGATGGTGTTGATATAAGTCAAGGAGATACTTTAGCTATACTAAACGGAACAATAGTTCATACAGGAAAAGACTTAAATGTTGTAACTATGGAGCTTTTGTCTACAATTGTAGAAAAAGAAGAAGCTGAACTAATTACAGTTTTTTATGGAAAAGATATAGATGAGGAAGAGGCTATAAAGCTCCAAGAGGAATTTAGCAATTTATATCCAGATGTTGAATTTGAGCTGTATCAGGGTGGGCAGCCTTTGTATCACTATATTATTTCAGCAGAGTAAAGGCCTATGTATGACTTATCTACTATTTTTGTTGATAGTTTAAAAGGTGTAGGCAAGGTTAAAACAAGAGCATTAAACAATCTGGGTATAAGTTCTGTAACAGACATACTATATCATTTTCCCAGAAAATATGAAGATAGGTCAAATCTAAAAAAATTTCATGACTTATTGCCTGGATCAATAGAAACCACCAGAGGTGTTATAGTAAAAATAGACCTAAGCAGACCAAGACCACGATTTAGTATATTAAAAGTGGTTCTTTATGATGGTGTTTCCTACCTGACAGTTAACTGGTTTAACCAAGGAGATTACTTAAAAAACAAATTTATAAATGGCAAGGAACTAATGGTTACGGGAAAGGTTAAAGGAAACTTTGGTAAGTTGGAAATGTCTGCTTATGACTATGAATTAATCGGCAGCAAGGAAGAAAACCTAAATTCTGGAGGAATAATACCTTTTTATCCGGCTACAGAAGGATTGCAGCAGCGTTTTTTAAGAGGTCTTGTTAAATATTGTTTAGATAACTATTTAGATGATTTACCTGAAGTATTACCTGATGAGTTAATTCAATCCATGAATATTCCGTCGTTACAATGGTGTGTTTTAAAGATGCATTTTCCAGAGACATTAGAAGAACAAAAAAAAGCTAGAATGTATCTGGCATATAGGGAGTTTGCTTTTTATCAGCTTGGAATATTAACTGAAAAAAAGACCATTACGGAAGATGGTAAGGTTATTAATAATCAGCTTTTAGTACAAAAATATGTTAATTCACTTCCCTTTGAGCTAACAAAAGCTCAACTAAGAGCATGGGCTGATATTAGTGAGGATTTGCAAAGTACTAAATCTATGGCAAGGCTTTTACAAGGGGATGTTGGTAGTGGGAAAACAGTTATTGCAATAATGTCCCTTATTGCATGTTGCACCAGTGGTTTTCAGGGTGCTTTAATGGCTCCTACGGAAATTTTGGCAAGACAGCATTATTTAGATTTAAAAGAGACTTTAGCTGGATTAAATCTAAATATAACTTTGTTAACAGGAAGTTTATCACAAGGGGAGAAAAGAAAAACTCTTGAACTAATAGCTACAGGGGATATAGATATAGTTATTGGGACACATGCTATTATTCAAGATAGTGTCCAGTTTCAAAATCTGGGGTTAATAGTGATAGATGAACAACATCGCTTTGGAGTCAATCAAAGACTTAAACTTCAGCAAAAATCCAGAAATCCCAATGTTTTAGTAATGACAGCAACACCCATTCCACGGACTTTGGCCCTAACTTTATATGGTGATTTGGATATTTCTCTAATAGATGAAAAACCTTTAAATCGGGGAGATGTAGTAACTAAATACGTGTCTGAGCAAAACAGAAAAAAACTATACGATTTTGTAAAAAAGCAGATTAATCAAGGGAGGCAGGCATACGTAATTTGTCCTCTTATTGATGAAAGCGAAAAACTTGAACTAGAAAATGCTATGAATATGGAAAAAGTTTTAAAGAAAATTTTTGTGGATTATTCAGTAAACCTGGTCCATGGCAGGATGACTCCTCAAGATAAAGAAGAAATAATGGGACAGTTCAGGACAGGTGATTTAGATATTTTAATAAGTACCACTGTTGTGGAAGTAGGAATTAATGTTCCCAATGCAAACGTTATGATAATTGAAAATGTAGAGAGATTTGGATTATCACAACTCCATCAATTAAGAGGACGTATAAGTAGAAGCAAAAATGAATCTTACTGTTTCTTATTGGGAGATATTAAGGGTCAAGAAGCTAAGTATCGTGCAAGGGCTATGTGTGAAACTAATGATGGGTTTAAGATAGCAGAAATGGATTTAAAACTTAGAGGTCCGGGAGAAATGTTTGGTACACGTCAACATGGTGCTCCTGAATTTAAAGTAGCTGATTTAGTTACTGATATAAAAATATTAGAAGCATCAATAAAACATGTAAAGTCTTTTATTGAAAAAAACCAATGTATAACTACAGAATTTTTTGGAAAGCATACAAAATTTATGAACATTGATTTTTCTAAAATTTACGGTTAACCCTTTGTTGGTCAAAAAACAAAGGGTTTTTTGCATTTTATATGAGTAAAACTATAACAATCAAGGCAAATAGGATTGTTCTTCGTGGACAAAATGGAGCAGCTAACTTGACTACGATTTCTAGTTAAAAGTAGTATTAATAATATAATGGATCACTGTTATATTGCTAAAAATCTTAAAGCAGTAAAATTTAAATTGAGGTGGTAGTGAAGCATAGATTATTATTTTAAAACAATGTATAATTTTAGGTAAGTTTAAAAATTTAGTTAAATTTTTATATGGGTAAAATAGGTCATTGTCAACTGTTAAGGTGGTGTTGCTGTGAGAGTAGTTTCAGGTAGTGCCAGGGGTAGGCGTATAATTGCCCCAAAAGGTACAAAAATCAGACCTACATCCGATAGAGTTAAAGAAGCCATTTTTAATACAATAGCTGCTCTGGTTAATCAAAGTGACTTTTTGGACTTGTTTGCAGGGACCGGAAGTATGGGTATAGAGGCCTTAAGCAGAGGTGCTAGAAGCTGTACTTTTATTGATAACTCTCCTCAGGCAATTAAGTGTGTTAAAAATAACTTATCAAATATAGGTTTTGAAGATAGAAGTATAGTAATGCTGGGCGATTCTACAAAAATGGTTACAAAGCTTACCCAAACCTACGATATTATTTTTTTAGATCCCCCCTATGGATATAATTTAGTAATGGAAATAATGAAAAATTTAAAACTATTATTAAAAGAAGAAGGAATTATAGTGGTTGAAACAGAAAGTAAAATAGAATTACCGTCACAATGTGACACTTTTAGACTATTAAAAAAATCTAGGTATGGGGATACGCAAGTAGGATATTATACTCATAAAGGAGGAAATTGATGTGGATATTTTTGAATTGCTTGACGAATTGGAACAAGAAATAGAAGAGGCGAAGAAGGTTCCTTTATCAAACAAAATAATAGCTGAAAAAGAAAGAATTTTAGACTATATAGATAGAATCCGTGGTGAACTACCGGATGAAATGAGACAAGCGAAGTGGGTTTCAAAAGAACGTGAACGGATAATTGATGAAGCTAAGGTAGAAGCAGATGAAATGAAAAAAGAAGCAAGACATAAAGTAATGGAAATGGCTCAAGAATCCGAAATTGTTAAAGAAGCCAAACTTCAAAGTGAAAAAATAATTACAGATGCTTACGGTATTGCCCATGAAGTTAGAAGTGGAGCTAATAAATATGCAGACGAAGTTTTAGCTTCAATAGAAAACAGGTTGCAAAAAACTTTAACTATAGTTGAAAGTGGCAGAAGTGAGCTAAAAGAAAGAACTTCTAAAAAAGAAGCTATTGAAACAGAAGAAATAGAATAGGTCTAATTAAACAGAAGTCGGATGTCTGAGGTCCAAGGTCAGATTTATCATTGCAATTGGCTTGTTAATTGCTTTTATCTCTGACTTCTGGTTTTCTACTTCCGACTTCTGAAATTAGAGGGAGTTTGATTTGTCCAATAATAATAGACATCATCAGTTTGGTAATAGACCTTAATGAAGGTGGGATGTATATGCAACGTCCAACTGTAGGGTTGGCTCTTGGTGCCGGTGCTGCAAGAGGAATGGCACACCTTGGAGTATTAATGGCACTAAAAGAAGAAAATATACCGATTGATGTAATTGCAGGTACCAGTATCGGCAGTATTTTTGGGGCACTTTATGCAGATGATGCTGATTTAAACCTTGTATCTAAAATCGTAGCTAGCTTAAGACGTGAGCAGTTTGTTGATGTGGTTTTACCGAAAATGGGTTTAATGAAAGGTGAAAAACTAGAAGAATTTTTAAAGTTAATTACAAAAGATAAAAGTTTTGATCAACTGGCAAAGCCATTTTATGCAATAGCTGCAGATATAGAAACCGGTGAAGAAGTTATAATAAATACAGGTAAAGTTGCAGATGCTTTAAGGGCAAGTGCCTCTATTCCGGGTATCTTCATACCAAAAAAAATTGATGATAGATTATTAGTAGATGGTGCTACCAAAAACTATGTTCCCATTAATGTATTGAAGATACACAAAGTTGATTATATAATAGCAGTAGATGTTAGATTTGGAGGTAAAATAGATACTAAATACAACGTACAAAATATTTTTGATGTTATACTAATAGCATTAGAAATTTCACATTTAGATAATATTAAACAATTAGGCAATGAATGTAATGTGTTAATTCAACCACTTCTTTCTCATATTAGTCCTGCAAGATTTGATTTAGTTCAAGAGTGTATGGAAATAGGGATGGAAGAGACAAAAAAGCATTTACCGACTATAAAAAAAGATCTAAATGCTCTGGGAGTGATCTAAAAGATAGATTTGTAAAAAGGTGGGGATATTAGAGAAATGAAAGTATTAGTTGTTAATTCAGGAAGTTCATCAATGAAGTATCAGTTATTTGACATAAAAAAAGAAGAAGTGTTGGCAAAAGGTTTAGTTGAAAGAATTGGCATGGAAGGGGCATTAATAACTCATCAGGCGGCAGAACATAATAAATATACTCTAGAGACAAGTATTCCCAACCATGAAGTGGGAATTAAGTTAGTAGTGGAAGCATTGTTAGATAAGAATCATGGAGTAATAGGTGACATGGAAGAGATTAATGCAGTTGGACATAGAGTAGTTCATGGTGGTGTGATTGCTGAGTCAGTACTTATTACTGATGGAGTTAAAGAAGAACTCAAAAGGTTGTTTAACCTGGCACCTCTACATAATCCACCTGCTATTATGGGTATAGAAGCATGTGAAAAACTGATACCGGGTATACCTCAGGTAGCTGTTTTTGATACAGCGTTTCATCAAACAATGCCACCTTCAGCGTATACTTATGCTTTGCCTAAAGAACTATGTGAAAAGTATAAAATTAGAAGATACGGATTTCACGGAACTTCGCACAAGTTTGTATCCAGACGTGCTGCAAAAGTTGCGGATGTTGATTTAAATAATTCCAAGATGATTGTATGCCATCTTGGAAATGGTGCATCAATAACTGCTGTTAAAGATGGTAAATCAGTTGATACAAGCATGGGTTTAACTCCTTTGGAGGGCTTAGTAATGGGAACACGTTGTGGTCTTATCGATCCTGCCATAGTGACTTTTCTAATGGATATGGAAAATCTGACTACCGAGCAGTTAAGTAATCTAATGAATAAAAAAAGTGGTGTTTTGGGTATTTCCGGAATAAGCAGTGATTTTAGAGATTTAAAAACAGCTGCAGACCAAGGTAATAAAGATGCACAATTAGCTATTGATGTTTATATTCATTATGTTAAAAAATTAATAGGCTCTTATGCAGCAGTATTAAATGGTGTTGATGTTTTAGTATTTACTGCTGGAGTAGGTGAAAATGCAGTGAATATAAGGGAAAAAATATGCGATAACATGGATTACTTGGGAATTGAAATAGATAAGGATGCTAATAATATCCATGGTCAAGAAAAAATAGTCTCAACTAGTACTTCCAAGGTTAAAGTAGCTATTATACCAACAAACGAAGAACTGATGATAGCGAGAGATACAAAAGAAGTTGTTGAGGCAATTTCTTGACATTTAGTCCCTTAATCCTGTATAATCTCCTTTAGAGTCATAAAGAGGATGGGTTGCTGTGTTTATTGATATTGCTAAAATTAAGTTTGACAATGTATTAATTAAGCATTATAATTTTACAGTTAACCTGTCTCAACTAACTATGGGTCAAGAAAAAATTATTTTTGACGGACCAATAAAAGTAGAGGCTGATGTGATACTTACTCAAGAGGATGTTCTTGTTGAGGGTAAAATTACTGCCAAGGCACAGGTTATATGTCATTGCTGTTTGGAGCAGTTTGCATTTGATATAGAAACTGCATTGAACGAAAAATTTGTAACAACTGCTCAGTATAACCTGCTTACAGAAGAGGAGCAGGAGGAGGAAAATATTAATTGTTACCAGAGTGGTCAAATCAATCTGGAACCGTTAGTAGAGCAGGCATTATACTTGGCTTTGCCTATGAAGGCAGTATGTCAAGAGAATTGTAAAGGATTATGTCCAAGATGTGGTTGCAATCTTAACCTGAATAAGTGTGAATGTAAGGGTAGAGAATTTGACCCTAGATTGGCAGTTTTACAGCAACTACTTAATAAAAAACAATAGAGCAAGGGAGGATTATAGATGGGGGTACTAAAGAATAAAACATCAAAAGCGAAAACTCGTTCTAGACGTTCACAATGGAGCAAAATTGAAGCACCGGTATTGGTAGAATGTCCACAATGCCGTGAATTAAGAGTACCGCATAGAATGTGTGCAGCATGTGGTTTTTACAAGAAAAATGTAGCTGATGCTAATGTGAATGTAGCTGACAAAAAAGAAACCAAAAAAGAAGCAGTTAAAGAAAAAGAAACAGAAAAAGTTAAAGAAAAAGAAGTAGCAGAAAAAACAGAAGTAACTGAAGAACAAAAAGTAACTGAAGAAACAGAAGTAGCTGAAGAAACAGAAGCAACTGAAAAAAAAGAATCATAAAAACAATTGAAACAAGAAGAGTTGTTAACGTATAATGTTGACAACTCTTTTTTTAAAAAATTGATTTAAAAGTACAGAATGCTTTCAAGAACAAAATAGTATATAATATAGTTAATTTGTAAAAGAAAAATTGTCGCTTAATTATATAAAGTGAGTATAAAAATAAAGGAGGGGCCCTATATTGGTTAAAATAGCTTTGGATGCCATGGGAGGCGATTATGCCCCCGGTGAAATTGTTAAAGGTGCCGTTGAAGCTGTACAAAAAAAACATGCTGAAGTAGTTTTAGTTGGCATTAAAAGTGAAATTGAAAAAGAGCTTGCAAAATATCCTGCCCAAGAGGGTATAAGTATTAAACATGCATCAGAAGTAATAGCAATGGATGAGGCTCCGGCAATTGCTGTCAAAAAAAAGAAAGATAGTTCTATGATGGTAGCAGCTATGCTGGTTAAGGAACAGCAGGTTCAAGGTATGGTGTCGGCAGGTAGTACAGGGGCTCAAATGGCTGCAAGTATTGTAAATATAGGCAGGATTAAAGGGATAAGTAGGCCGGCTATAACAACTTTAATGCCAACTTTAAATGGTCCAAAAGTGTTGTTAGATGTAGGGGCAAATATGGATTCTAAACCTGAAAATTTACTTCAATTTGCACATATGGGTAGCTTGTACTCAGAAAAATTACTAGGTCAGCATAAACCTAAAGTTGGACTTGTAAACATAGGAGAAGAGCGAACGAAAGGAAACCAATTAACGATAGCAACATATGAGCTTTTGGAACAAAGCAACTTAAACTTTGTTGGTAATATAGAGCCTAGAGATATTCCTAACGGATCTGTAGATGTTATGGTATGTGACGGTTTTGTAGGTAACTGCCTGCTAAAATTTGCAGAAGGTCTGACTAGAGGATTTGGAACCTTACTAAAAAGAGAACTAACTAAAAATGTTGTACGTAAAATGGGAGCTTTGATATTAGCACCGGGGCTGAGAGATTTTAAAAAACACTTTGACTATACTGAATACGGCGGGGCTCCACTTTTGGGCATAAACGGAATAAGCATAATCTGTCATGGCAGCTCAAACTCAACAGCTATATGTAATGCTATAAAAGTGGCAGCTCAAAGCTATGAAAATAAATTAGTGGAGGCTATTCAGGGAATTAATGACGCCTAAAGTACAACTTATAAAAAACAACGATTATCCGATTATATTAATTCATGGTTTAACGGGATGGGGTTCTGATGAGCTGTTTGGGATATTTAAATATTGGGGCGGTTTTGGTAGCATCTTAAAACATTTAACTGATCAAGGATTTAGAGTCTATGAGGCAGTTGTAGGCCCATTTAGCAGTAATCGAGATAGAGCCGTTGAACTATATTATTTTATCAAAGGTGGCACAGTTGACTATGGTGCAGCCCATGCAGCGTTATATAACCATGAAAGATTCGGAAGAACTTTCCCTGGAGTTTTCCCGGATTGGAATGAGAACAATAAGATTCATATAATTGGACATAGTATGGGTGGCTTAACAGCTCGTGCACTAGCTAATCTGATTGTTGATGGATGTATCCTAGAAAGAGAGTTTTATGAAAAACACCCCGAAGTAGGAATCTCACCATTATTTTTAGGGAGAAAGCAATCAATTCACAGTATAACAACTCTTGCTACGCCTAATAATGGAACATCTCTTTTAGAGAGAAGAGATATTTTTATACCCATTGTTAAGAGGCTGTTTTTTGCTTTGGCCAGTATGAGTGGCATAGCCTCTAAAAGTAGGATATATGACTTTAAGTTAGATCACTTTGGTTTAAGACGGCATCAAAGGGAAACTTTTATCTCCTACATTAAGCGAGTTTTCTCCAGCTCTATTTGGAAATCCGAAGATATTGCTTTTGCTTGTTTATCGGTAAGAGGTGTAAAATCTAGTGCAAAATTATTAGCAACAAGACCGGATATTTATTATTTTTCATACACTGGGCAAGCTACAAAGAAAATATCTTCTTTAAATCTATATAGACCTTTATTTACGCTAAATCCAATATTTATTCCTACTGCAATGCTTATGACTACATATACCGATAAACAAAGTACCCCGGTTATTGATGACAATTGGGCTTCAAATGATGGATTAGTTAATGTTATATCAAGTTTCTATCCATTTGGTCATCCGGCAAAACCCTATAACGGAAATCCACAACCGGGAGAATGGAACTATTATCCTGTTATGATGGGATGGGCTCACCAGGATTTTATTGGTATTGGAATTAGGTCGTCTAATCAAGCACGTCAATTATGCTTGCAAATAGCCCATAAATTACAGGCTCTGCCTAAATAAACCAAATTCAAAATACTACAATGTAAAATAGTATTAAAAATTACCTTTTGAAGGAGGTGAAAAAATGTCTACAGTATTTGATAAGGTTAAAAGTATACTAGTAGAACACTTAGATGTTGAGGAGGAAAGCATCACACTGGAAACTTCTTTTAAAGATTTAGATGTGGATTCTCTTGACCTGGTGGAGGTTATCATGGCTATTGAGGAAGAATTCGGTATTGAGATTTCTGATGAAGATGTTGAAAAAATCACTACAGTAGGTGCTGCAGTGGAATACATTGATAATAACAACACCAACAACAAAGTATAAAGCGGTGGTTTGTAGTTGGTGTAAAAAAATTATAGAAATAGGTAAGAATAATGGATGCAAAAAGAAAAAAAAACCTAGAAAGCTTTACAAATAAAAATAATATTTTGTTTAAGGATTATAATTTTCTAGATACAGCTTTTACTCATCCTACCTTTGTTTTTGAAAATAAAGATAGAAATCTTGAAAATAATCAGAGGCTAGAATTTCTTGGGGATGCTATTTTAGGAATGGTTGTAGCCCAACATCTTTACGAAACCTTTAAGCAAGAGCCGGAAGGAACTTTGACAAAGATGAGGGCAGCAATTGTATGTGAATCAACCCTTGCTAAAATAGCTAGGAAATTGCAAATAGGGCAATATTTATTATTAGGAAAAGGTGAGAGACTTACAGGAGGTAGAGATAGGACTTCGTCTCTTGCGGATGCCTTTGAGTCTTTAATTGGTGCTTTATACTTGGACCAAGGAATAGAGATTGTAAAAGGATTTTTAGAAGATAATCTATTAAATGAACTGGATAAATACAAGCTTGGAAATTATGGTGACTATAAAACTATGGTACAAGAACTTGTTCAAAAAGTTGACGGAGAAAATGTTTCTTACAATATTATTTCTGAAAGTGGCCCTGATCACAATAAAGAATTTCAGGCAGGTATTTTTTTAAAAAATGAACTGCTTGCTGTGGGCATTGGTGGCAGCAAAAAAGAAGCCGAACAGGTGGCAGCAAAAATAGCTTATGATTTACTAAAGGCAGGAAATAAAAATGGTGATTAAATGAAACACTATATAATTCCTATTTTCGTTCCTCATATGGGATGTCCATTTAAGTGTGTCTTTTGTGACCAAAGAAAGATTAGTGGTGCAATAGATGTTAATCCGGCTGAAATAATGAAAAATTATTTAAAAATTCTGGATGTAAAGAAGACGAAAAAAAAGGTAGAAGTTGCTTTTTATGGAGGCAGCTTTACTGCTATTGAAAAGAAAAAGCAGATAGAGCTATTGACACTTGTTAAACCTTATATAAAATCAGGTCAGGTTGATAATATAAGGATTTCAACCAGACCTGATTTTATTAACATGGAAATCCTAGAGTATTTAAAAATATATGGCGTAAGTGTAATTGAGCTTGGGGTGCAATCATTAAATGATAAAGTTTTGGATTTGTCCGGCAGAGGGCATGATACCAAGTCTGTTTATGAAGCAGCCAGATTAATAAAGGGTGCAGAAATTTCACTTGGTATTCAGCTTATGCCGGGCTTGCCTGGAGATACCTCAGATAGCATATATGCAACAATGGATAAGACTATTTATATTAAGCCTGATTTCGTAAGGATATACCCTGCTGTTGTTATAAAAGACACTGTCATGCATGAACAATTTAAAATGAAAAAATACTTTCCATTAAACCTACCCGAAGCAGTACAAATTTGTGCTAAAATGTATAGGGAATTTATAAACAATCATATTCGAGTTATTAGGATGGGGTTACAAGCTACTGACATACTTGAACAGGAGTATGTTGTTCAGGGACCATATCATCCGGCTTTTGGCGAACTGGTATTAAGTAAAATAGCGTACGATTTAATGGTTCAACAATTAAGTGCTATAGATTACTCTTGTAGAGAGCTACGGTTTGTTGTACCATATAGGCAGCTATCAATATATCTGGGGCAAAAGAAGGTTAATCTAAAAAACCTCAGAACGGTAGTACCTGTTGAAATTAATATAGTTGGAAGTCATGATTTATCCGAAAATCAGTTTCAAATATCCATAGATAATAAAGTAGTAAATTGTTTTCAAAAATATATTAGGTAATACTATCGTTTATTTGGAGGGGAAAATTTGTATCTTCAGAGAATAGAACTCCACGGTTTTAAATCATTCGTAAATAAAGTCTCCATAAAATTGGACAAGGGAATTACAGTCATTGTAGGGCCAAACGGTAGTGGCAAAAGCAATATTGTAGATTCTTTAAGGTGGGTTCTTGGTGAAACAAGTATCAAATCGCTACGTGGTAGCAAGTTGGAGGATGTCATATTTTCCGGTACTAAAAACAGAAGATCTATGGGTATGGCTGAGGTCACAATAGTCTTGGATAACTCATCGGGATTGTATCCAATGGACTATAATGAAATAACTGTTACGAGAAAGGTTTTTAGAGATGGAGAAAGTCAGTTTTTAATTAATAAAAACCAATGTCGTTTAAAAGATGTACAGGATCTGTTCATGGATACCGGTATTGGTAAAAATGCTTTTGCTATAATTGGTCAAGGTAGGGTTGAACATATTATCAATTCCACTCCTGAAGAAAGAAGGCCCTTATTTGAAGAGGTAGCCGGAATCAGTAAGTATAAACATAGAAAAAAAGAAGCAGAACAGAAGTTGTCTATAACAGAACAAAACTTACTTAGGGTAGATGATATTGTTTATGAGATTGAAGAACAGTTACCGACACTTAAGATAGAAGCAGAGATTGCAGCAGAGTATCTAAAAAAGAATGAACTATTAGAAAGTGTTGAGTATCAATATTTAAAATTAGAAGAAGAAAAACTTCAAAAACGCTTGGATACCATAGCAAGCAATTGTTTCCAAAATAGTAGTCTCATTATTAGCTATGATGGTTTTTTGGCGGAAATGGATAGGTATATTTTTAACGAAAAATTTATCTTGGATAAATGTCAGGATAAAATTTCAACTATTGCTAATCTTATAGGTGAAATGAACTCGGAAATAGAGAGATATGTTGGAGAAGAAAAGGTTTTGAAAGAAAAGGTTAATGGACTGCTTAGAGAAATTGAAGCTATAAATACTGATAAAGGAAGCCAAAGTTCCGAAATAAGCAATTGGGAAGAAAGTGTTGAGACATTACGTGGTGATGTTACTAATGTTGACAAAAATCTTTTAGATCTGCAAGAAAAGTTGGATGGTATTAATACAGACGTAAATAAACTACAAAGGAAGTTAGAGGAAAATGAAAAAAACCGGGAAATAAAAAACACTTATCTTGTAGATTATCAGGTAATGCTTGCACAATATAAGAATGATATTGCAAAGTTTGAAACAAAAATTTCTTTATTAAAGAAACAAAGAGATAAAATAGCAGAACAGTTGATAGATAGAGAGAGCAGATTAAACAGCTTAAAGGAAGAAGAAGATAGAGCCTCAGCCTCTGCTAAAGATTTGCAAAATAATTATGAGAAAATAGTTGAGTCTATACAAACAAATAAAGATAAAATTGCAAATATAGAAACCCAGAAAGAGCAGGTTAAAAACCAAAAGGATACAATTGAAAAAAATCTATATAAAATAAACTCCAGACTTAGTTTCTTAAAAGACATGGAAAAAGATATGGAAGGATATTTTCCGGGAGTTAAGTCTATTCTTGTTGCAAAAAGAAATAATCCTGAGGAATGGGGAGGAATTATAGGAAGTGTAGCAGATATAATTACTGTTCCTGATGAACTTGTTTTGCCTATTGAGGTTGCAATAGGTTCCAAGCTTCAAAATCTTATAAGTGTATCTAGTGAAGAAGCCAAAAAGGCAATCACTTATTTAAAAACTAATAAATCAGGGAAAGTTACTTTTTTGCCACTAGATACGATTCAAGGTAACCCCTTTGAAATCCCCAAAAAATATAAAGATGCTCCGGGTCTTATAGGAATGGGTCATGAGTTAATAAAAAGTGAGGATCAGTTTGCAATAGTTATTAAGCATCTTTTAGGACGTGTTTTAATAGTTGAGGATCTAAATAAAGGGCTGGTTTTTGCTAAGGAATTTGACTATTCTCTAAGAATAGCATCTTTAGATGGTCAAATTATTATGCCCGGTGGTTCTATTACAGGTGGTTTTATAAAAACTTCAGCAAATAATCTTCTTTCTAGAAAAACAGAGATTGCAGGTCTCCTGAAGGAAAAGTCTCCTTTAGAGAAAGAGTTAAAAATTAAGGATGAAGAACTTAATGAATTAGCTATTGTTGAAGCAGAGCTACTAGAGCAAGATAGAGAGTTGCTTCAAAAGGCTGAAGATTTAAAGGGTGAAATGCAGCAAAAAAGTAATATGCTTCATATAGTTAAAGAAAAAATCACTACGGCTGAGGATGAAATTTTTGTTTATAAGAATGAGCTGGAAGTAGTTAATAATAGTGAATTGGAAAATGAAGCATTAGTAAACGATACAGAGAAAAAAATACTGGAGTTGGAAGGCCAGATAAATGATGTAAACTCAGAGATGGAAATGTTAAAAGGTCAAAGTAAAGAGATTACTGAACAGGTTAATGACTTG
>JGI20163J15578_10000468_pt1 | contig 16706 bp, 15 predicted proteins | sample TergutCu122P1_FD_15578 | JGI IMG/M metagenome (IMG submission 15578)
AGCGGAAAGTATGCCGCTTCACAGAAAAAGCCGGTTTTGTATGTTACCGAAAGATGCGTTTTTGAGCTGAGAAATGACGGGGTTTATTTAATTGAAGTTGCTCCCGGAATCGACATACAGACTCAAATTCTTGATCTTATGGATTTCACGCCAAAAATGGACGGCGAGCCTAAACTCATGGATTCAAGAATTTTTCGTGAGGAATTGATGGGACTTAAGCAGTCGTAAGGAGTTTTTATGTATACTATGGGCATTGACGTTGGTTCGTCATCTTCCAAAGTTGTGATTCTGAAAGATGGTAAAGAGATAGTTGCGGCAAGCGTGGCGCAAGTAGGAACCGGAACGTCCGGACCTGAGCAGGCACTGAGCGAGGCACTGGAAGTAAGCAAATTATCTGACAGTGATATCAGTGCGAGAGTTACGACAGGTTATGGCAGATTTGCGTTTTCTGACGCTGACCGTCAAGTCAGTGAAATTAGTTGTCATGCAAAGGGTGTTTTCTTTCAGTTTCCTAACGCAAGGACAATTATTGATATCGGTGGGCAAGATGCCAAAGCAATACGAATCGACAAGAGCGGTATAGTGAAACAGTTTTTTATGAACGACAAATGTGCCGCAGGAACCGGCAGATTTTTGGATGTTATGTCGCGAGTGCTTGAAATTACTGTTTCTGATCTTGCGGAATACAGCAAAAGGGCTGAATTTCCGGCAAGCATAAGCAGTACGTGTACGGTGTTTGCCGAATCTGAAGTAATATCTCAATTATCTAAAGGTGAGAAAAAAGAAAATATCATTGCCGGCATACACAAATCAGTTGCAAGTAAAGCACTTGCGCTTGCATATCGAGGTGTAGTCGAAGAAGATATAGTTATGAGTGGCGGTGTTGCGCTAAATGCCGGAGTTGTTGCCGCAATGGAAGAACAGACAGGCATGAAGATAACCGTCGCAAAAGACCCGCAAACGATAGGAGCCTTAGGAGCAGCATTGTTTGCATATGAAGAAGTTCTCAAAAGAAGTTAGCGAGTATATATTAATTAATGCACAGACCTGCTAATAAAATTCAATAGAAAAAATGAAAAAATTACGATTTTATTCAGGTTAAAGAAAGAAAGGAAAAATAGATATGAGTCAAACAGAAGGCATGAGTTCAAAGGAAATGCTGGGATATTATATCGCAGAAAGTTTCAAAGCCGCAAATGAGGCAAAAGCCAACGGAAAATTAGTTTGTTGGTCATCTTCGGTTGCTCCGGATGAGTTTTGCAGAGCGATGGATATTGAAATCGTTTATCCGGAGAACATGGCAGCAGCAGTCGGTGCCAAAAAAGGCGCACCTGACATGTTAAAACTTGCAGAACAAAAAGGTTATAACATCGACATATGCTCATACGCTCGAGTGAACTTGGGCTATTTGGAACTGTTGAAAGAAAAGGCAAAAACAGGGAAAGTATCTGAAGCCTATGAAAATTACGTTGGAGAGCACGTACCGCTTCCGGATCTTGTAATTACAAGCACGAACCTATGCGGAACGCTTCTAAAGTGGTTTGAAAACATTGCGGCAGAGCTTAATATCCCTTGTCTTGTAATTGACGTTCCGTTTAATTATGAGAGACCGATACCTCAGCGTATGGTTGATTACATAAAAGGGCAATTTGACTACGTAATTAAACAGCTTGAGGACTTGTGTGGAAGACCGTTTGATTATGACAAATTCCTTGAAGTTCAAAAGCAAAGCCAAAGAACCGTTGAACAGTGGGACAGAATGGCAAGTTCTACAAGCCATAAACCGTCACCTTTCAATGGATTTGACTTCTTTAACTACATGGCTCTTGTGGTTAGCTATCGTGCAACTTCCGGTGCAGAAGAAACCTTTAGAAAAGCCGCTGAAGAAATGGAAGAAATGGTTAAAAACGGGCAATCTGCATTTGGCGAAAATGAAATTCATCGTGTTGCATGGGAAGGAATTGCAATATGGCCTTACTTAGGGCACACATTCAAATCATTCAAAAACCACGGTACGCTTTTAACCGGTTCGGGATATCCTGATATTTGGTCGCTTCACTACACTCCGGGTGATATGGATTCAATGGCGAGAGGTTATGCGGGAGTTTACACAAATAACAATTTACCTGACAGAATTGCGTCAGTAGAAAAAGTTATGTCAAATGCAAAATGTGACGGCATTGCATATCACAACAACAGAAGCTGTAAGCTGATGAGTATTGTAAATGTTGACGTTGCAGAAGGTGTACAAGCTAGAAATGACAAACCATACGTAATATTTGACGGTGACCAGACTGACCCTAACAACTTCTCACCGGCTCAATTTGATACACGAATCCAAGCTTTGGTTGAGATGATGGATTCACAAAAAGCTGAAGGAGGTAAGTAAGATATGTCAAAGATAGAAACACTAAAAAAAGAACTTCGCGACATTGCAGCAAACCCGGGAAGCTCAATAGATTCACTTAAGAAAACAGGCAAAAAACTTGTTGGAATGGGACCTGAGTATTCTCCTGACGAGATTGCTATTGCTGCAGGCGCATACCCTATAGGAATTTGGGGTGGGCAAAAAAGTATTCAAAAAGCACGTGCCGAATTACCTCCGTTTGTATGTTCAATTATGCAATCAATGAAAGAATATGAACTTGAAGGAACATACGACAACCTTGATGCAGTAATTTTCCCATCACTTTGCGACACGCTAAAATGTATGGGGCAAAAGTGGAAAGGCAAAGCACCAATTATCCAATTTGCACATCCTCAAATGCGCATAATCGACGCGTCGGTTATTTATCTTACTGAAGAGTACAGATTAGTTGCAGAAAGACTTGAAAAAGTACTTGGTGTTAAAATTACTGAAGCACAGATGAACGATGCAATCGAAGTTTGTAACGCAAACAGAGTGGCACTTTCTGAATTTGTAGAAGTAGCTGCAAATCATCCCGATAAAATTAAACCTGCCGACCGTCATATGGTGATCAAAGCGCGCTATTTTATAGACAGAGCAGAGCATACAGCAAAAATCAAAGAACTTACGGCTGAGTTAAAAGCAGCACCTGTAGTGCCGTGGAAAGGTAAAAAAGTTATCTTAACAGGAATCACTGCAGAGCCTGTAGAGCTTCTCGACATCTTTGATAAGTTTGACATGGCAGTTGTTGCAGACGATCTTGCTCAAGAGTCAAGACAGTTCAGAACATTAGTGCCGGAAGGAAAAAATCCATTCGAAAGACTTGCAAAACAATGGCAAAACGTGGTAGGATGCTCACTTGCAGGCGATGCAAAGAGATTACACGGACCGATGCTTATGGATATGCTAAAAGAAAAAGGCGCAGATGCAATCATCGTTTGTATGATGAAATTCTGCGATCCGGAAGAATTTGACTACGCGGTTTACAACACTCAATTTGATGAAGCAGGTGTTCGCCATCTGTTTATCGAAATTGATCAAGAAGCAACGAGCTTTGAGCAGGCACGTACTAGGATTCAAAGTTTCGCAGAAATGCTATAGGCTTTTTTCCGCATTCGGAATCGTGTCTAAACTAAAAAAAAAAAGTTTCAAAAGTGTAGTTGTTTTTTGTGCTAGACTTTGTTATAATTCGGGATGATGAATTAGCCAATAGGGGCTTCTAATTTCGCATGGGATGCGCACTGACATCCTTGTAGGTAGCAGGAGGGAATTATATGAAAAAAGTTGCAATGTTTGACGCAAAGTCATACGACAAAGTTTGGTTTGACAAGCTAAAGGGCGATTACGGAATCGAGATTACGTATTTTGAAGAAAAACTTTCACCGGAAACGGCAAAGTTAACAGAAGGTTTTGATGCTGTTTGCGCTTTTGTAAATGATGATCTTTCTGCAGGCACCATCGATGTGTTTGCAGGCAATGATATTGGCGTTTTAGCAATGCGTTGCGCAGGATTCGATAGAGTAGACTTAAAGAGTGCTGAAAACAGAGTAAAAGTTTTCCGTGTACCTGCATATTCACCAAATGCTGTAGCAGAGCATGCGATGTCGCTTCTTATGTGTCTGAACCGTAATCTTCATAAAGCGCACAATCTTTGCACGAAGTACGACTTTAGGCTGGATGGGCTTATTGGATTCGACCTTGTTGGTAAGACAGTAGGCGTTATCGGAACAGGTAAAATCGGGCAAGTTTTTGTAAATATTTGCAAAGGTTTTGGCATGAATATCTTAGCATATGATGTTTATCCTGTAGATATTCCGGGAATCCAATATGTTGAACTTCCTGAGCTGTTTGCAAAATCTGACGTTATTTCGCTTCATTGCCCTATGACACCGGAAAATCGCCATCTCATTAATAAAGATAATCTAGCTTTAATGAAAGACGGTGTATACATAATCAATACCAGCCGTGGCGGTCTTGTTAACGGTGCCGACATTCTTGATGCTCTTAACAGCGGTAAAGTAGGTGGTGCCGGAATAGATGTGTACGAATTCGAGAGCGGAGTTTTCTTTGAAGACAGAACTAAAGATATGCCGGATGACAAAGTGCTTAAAGCTCTTTTGGCGCATCCAAATGTTCTTATCACTGCACATCAAGCGTATTTAACAGAAGAAGCATTAAAAGCGATCGCCGAAGTAACTTTGACAAACTTAACTGATTTCTTCAACGGCAAAAGCAACAACAATGAAGTGAAGCTGTAAACTGCTAACACATTTCATACAAAATAAAGAATTTACAAGAGCCCGCTGCGCAAGCGGGCTTTTTTGACACTGAAACATCTCGTTATTAGATTGTTCCGAAGGGCTTGCTTCGAGAGCCATTTAGTCAGTGTGACTGTGATTAGCTTTGAGATGAACAGTGTTAGATAAATAACAATAATTGACAATGCAGAAAAGCTTTTATATAATTGACACATGTCAAGACACATGCAACAGTTAGGAGATTTTCAATATGCAAAATCAAAACCAAAACATCTTAATGTTAACTATATCAAGTGTATTAATTGCGGTGGGAGTCATAATCCCAATGTTTTCGCCGGTCAGAATCATATTAGAACCTGCCTCGTTCACTCTTGCAAGCCATGTAGTTATTTTTGTTGCGATGTTTATTTCAATCAAAATGGCAGCTGCGGTTTCAATCGGAACTACAGTCGGTTTCTTTCTTGGCGGATTTCCGATTGTTATTGTGCTTAGGGCAGCAACTCATGTCATTTTCGCCACAATAGGAGCATTTTATTTACACAATGTCGCAAAAAATAGACTTTCAGCCGTATCACTTAGAGTTTTTTCATTTGTTATTGGGGTAATCCATGGGGTATGTGAACTCATTGTCGTTACTTTCTTTTACTTCGGAGGCAATATCAGCCCTGCTCATTTGGAGCAAGGATTCTTCATGTCAGTTTTCCTCTTAGTTGGAGTCGGATCGGTTATCCATAGCATGGTTGATTTTGAAATCGCACGAATTGTCGTGTTTCCGTTAAAGAAGCAAAAAACTCTTGCACCAATGTTGGTGAAGTGTTAATCTTAAAATGAGCGAAACAAAAAAATGATATCGGATTGTGAAAAAAGCTGAATGTTTTGAATGCAGAGTTCTCGTTCAGCTTTTTCTGTGGCAGACTACTCAAAAACAGAAAAATCTTGTATAATATACGTATAAATATTTCAGGTAACATATAATCAACACAGTAAATTCGAAAAGCGATTTCAGAGGTAAATTCGAAAAGCGATTTCATGAGAAGTTACAAAGATAATAAATATTAAAAATAAGCGAGGTGTGCAAATGAAAGAAATTTTGGGTAAAGTGGCCAGCAATGTAAATAAAGGCATTGCTACTGCCGGAGTAAGTTCTAAAGCGTTAATGGAAAAGACAAAAATTAATTCAAAGATTAAATCCTTAGAAGCTGAACGCTCCGAGTTTGCGGATTCGTTAGGCATGCAGATGTATGAAAATATTATTCGCGATAAAGAGATAGTCGTTGATGAAAACATACGCATCCTTATCAGCGAAATTCAAAGGTGTCTCGAACAGGTTGCGGAGTACAAGGCTGAGCTTGAGCGAGTTGAGGAAGAAGCAGATTTGGCAAAGAGCAAGATATCACAAAAAGATTAAGGAGAATCGACGCAAATGAGAAACGATTTTATCCCTTTGCTTTTTGCGGGTGATATTAATGTATATAGTGTTGCAAGAGCATTTTACGAAGAATATGGCATAAAACCATATGTTTATGGCAAATATATGAGCTGGCCCTGCGCAGGCAGTAAAATAATGAATTATACGGCAAACCCGAAAGCTGACATTTCGGACGTTTTTTTGGGGCTTGCTTCTGATTTTGCAAATAAAAATCAAGACAAAAAAGTTATTTTGATTGGGTGTGGAGACAGTTATGTACAGCTTATCAGTGAAAACCTCGCTAATCTGCCTGAAAATGTGATAGCACCTTATATTAATATTGACCTGATGAACAGGCTTATTCACAAAGAGAAATTTTACGAGCTTTGTGAACAAACAGGCGTGGATTATCCTTTTACTTTTGTTCACAGAAAAGAGATGGGAAGTGATTTTGAGCTGCCTTTTGAAGCACCGTTTATTATCAAGCCGTCAAATGGGATAGAGTATTGGCGCAATCCTTTTTTAGAGCAAAAAAAGGTCTTTAAAGTAGATACTCGAAGTGAACTAAATGATATTTTGAAAAAAATCTACGACGCCGGTTACGATGATTCTGTTATAATTCAAGATTTTATCCCCGGCGATGATTCATATATGAGAGTTATTACAAATTACTCGGACAAACACGGGAAAGTGCGAATGATGTGTCTCGGGCACGTCCTTCTTGAGGAGCATACTCCACACGGAATCGGAAATCACGCCGTAATTATAACTGAGCACAACGAGGCACTTGAGAATAAGATAAAAGCGTTACTTGAAAGTTTAAACTATATTGGTTTTTCAAATCTTGACATTAAATATGACCGCAGAGATGATAAGTTTAAGGTGTTTGAAATTAACACAAGGCAGGGCAGGAGCAACTATTATGTTACAAATGCAGGTGAAAATGTTGCACGGTATATAGTTGAAGATTATATTGACAATAAATTTGGCTATGCTGCAGCAGAAGATGGAAAAGAACACGCCGAAAATGACGCAATGGTTGAAAATGACGAATGCAAAATCGGATGCAAAATTGTGACGAAAGAAGCTCTTTGGCTTGTGATTCCAAACAAAGTTGCGATTGACTACGTCGGTTCACAGGAGTATAAATTGCGATTAAAAAGGCTTTTTAGCAGCAAGAATTATGTGAACCCACTTAACAACAAACACGAAACCGATTTAATGTGGAAATTGCGCTTTTTGAAGAATCAATTTGGACATTTTGTGAAATATAAGAAATACTTGGGCAAACCATAAGGAGACTAAGTTATGCAAGCAAAACTTACAAAACCAATAGGAGTTCTCGGTGGAATGGGACCACGTTCGACGCAACTTTTTTATGGTATGGTTATTGCAAACACGAAAGCGAGCAGGGATCAAGACCATATTGATTTGATTATTTTGAACCATGCGTCACTTCCCGATCGCACCTGGGCACTTCTTTCAAACAATACAGAGCCGCTAATTGACTTACTGATTGCGGACTGCAAGTTTCTTGAAAACAGCGGCGTCAGCCATATTGTGATTCCGTGCAATACTGCACACTGTTTTGTAGACAAACTTCAGGCAGAGATAAAGACGCCGATAATAAACATGATTCGTGAAGTGGTCGGCGGTATTAAGGACACAAAAAAAGACGGAGCAAAAGTAGGGATTTTGGCCACTGACGGAACAGTTAGACTTGGCATATACCAAAAAGAACTGGAAAGTGCAGGTCTGGTTGCGGTATTACCGTCAGAAGAAAATCAAAGCCGTGTAATGAAAATTATTTATGATGGCATTAAAAAAGGCAGCGAGATAAACTATAGCGATTTTGAAAAAATCGAAAAAGAAATGCTTGATGCCGGATGCGAACATGTCATAATGGGCTGCACAGAGTTATCGGTTTTTATGGAAATGTACGAGATTGAGCAAGGGTTTTATATCGATGCAATGAAGGTTTTGGCATTAAAAGCGATTGCTTCAGCCAACAAGCAAGTTAAATAGCTGATTTTCAGACTTATATACCCGTTTTCTCAGTCGGGTTCGGGGTAAGTGATGTTTACTACGTAAACATTTCGGTTCATATTGTTCCGAAGCTCCTTCGAAAAGGGTATATAGCTTCAAAAAAATATATAACTAAAAATTTTAGTATTTACCATTAACAAGACAAGTACGACAGGAGATTGAACAGAATGAATAAAACTTACAACATAAACGAATATATTTCGCTTTTAGAAAAAGAAGGATTAGTAGCTTCCACATCTGTGTCACAAGACGTGGCAGATAGAGCGGTAAAATATGTATCGTACGATTCAAATGATATCGAGGCGGATACTTTGTTTATTTGCAAAGGAACGCAGTTTTTGGAGAAGTACTTGGATGATTCGTTGAACAAAGGTGCATTTGTGTATGTTTCCGAAATCAAGTATGAGCTTGGCGGAAAAGATGTTCCATATATCCTTGTAAATGATGTGAGAAAAGCAATGGCGATTATTGCGGACACTTTTTACAATCAAGCATGGGATAAACTAAATCTTGTTGGGATTACGGGAACAAAAGGAAAGTCCTCAACGACGTATTTTATGAAGTATATAATTGACGATTACCTGCAAACTTTAAACAAACCGGAAAGCGCAATTATTTCAAGTATAGACACATATGACGGAGTCACGAACGAAGAGTCACATATTACGACGCCGGAGTCTTTGGTTTTGCACAGGCATTTTGACAATGCTGTTAAAAGCGGCATAGAGTACTTGTCGATGGAAGTGTCCAGCCAAGCACTGAAATATGACAGAGTTATGGGTGTTACGTACGATGTAGCCAGCTTTTTAAACATTGGAATTGACCATATAAGCGCAATTGAGCATCCTACTTTTGACGATTATTTGAAGTCAAAAATGTTAGTTTTTAAACATTGTAAGGCAGTATGTATAAACTTACACACCGATTATCTTGATATGGTTATAAAAGCCGCAAAAGTCACTCCAAAAGTCTTGACATTTGGTCTTACTGAAGAAGCGGATATTTGCGGGTACGACGTTAAAGTGACAGAAGACGGAATTACTTTTAAAGCGAAATGCGATAAGTTTGATAAGGAGTTTAAACTTGCAATTCCGGGAATGTTCAATGTAGAAAATGCTCTTGCTGCGATTGCGGCAAGTTATGTGCTTGATATCCCTGTGGAGCACATGCATACAGGTCTTGCAAAAGCGCACGTAAGCGGCAGGATGGAGATATTTTCAAACAAAGAAACAGGCGTAAAAGTGATAGTAGACTATGCGCACAATCAAATGAGTTTTGAGGCCTTGTTCCAATCTACTTTAACGCAGTTCCCGGATAAAAAGATTACAATTGTCTTTGGTTGCCCGGGTTACAAAGCTTTAGGCAGAAGAAAAGAACTTGGCGATATTGCAGGCAAATATTCAAAAAAAGTATACTTAACGGAAGAAGATGCAGGAAAAGAGCCTATAATTGACATTTGCGAAGAAATTGCAACTCATGTAAAAGAGCAAGGTTGTGAGTATGAAATTATATTGGACAGAGGTGAAGCGATTAAAAAAGCAATCGACGAAGCAGATAAAGATACAATAATATTGCTTACAGGAAAAGGCAGAGAAACGAGGCAAAAGCGCGGCTCCGAATACATTGAAGTTATTTCGGATGTTGCGTATGTGGAAGAATTTTTGAAGTTGAAATAGCAGTGGTATAATTTTTTAGCACACATGCCGATTTTTCGTTCCTGTTCGGGGTATGTCATGTTTACTACGGTAAATATATCAGATTTGAATTGTTCCGAAGCGTCACGAAAAACAGGCATGTGCGTTAGAATTTTATTAAAAAACTATTTTATCATCTCATCAACTGCGTCAAGAACTTTGTCAAGCATTTTCATAGCTGTTCGTAATTCTTCTTCGGTGATGATTAGTGGTGGTGCAACCAGTATCATGTTTTCATGTGCATATGTCAGGAAACCTTCGGCTTTTAACATTCCGATTATCTTAGGCATTGTGCCGTCCGGGTCTTCACCAAAAGGAACAAGCGGAGTTTTCGAGGCATCTTTTACAAGCTCTACGCATGAGAACAAGCCAATGTATCTGACTTGACCGACACTCGCATGTTTTTTCGCCAGATCGTCAAGAAGCTCGCCAAGAACCGGTGCAAGTTTTGCAACATTTGATGCAATATCTAATCTGTCATATTCAGCAATTGTGGCAATAAGGGCTGCGCAGCCCAGTGGGTGAGCACTGTACGTCATTCCCATAAACATCTTGTTATCGTCAAAATGTGCAGCAATTTTTGGAGATACAACAACTCCGCCAAGTGGAACATAACCGCAAGTTGCGCCTTTTGCAAAAGTCACAAGGTCAGGTTTAATGTTAAATCTTTGGAAACCAAAAGTAGTTCCGATTCTGTACCATCCTGCCATAACTTCGTCGCAAACAAGCATGATATTGTACTTGTCGCAAAGAGCTCTCACTCCCTCAAGGTAACCCTTTGGAGGTATAAGAATTCCGTTTGAGCCGACAACTGTTTCAGTAAAGAGTGCAGCGATTTGCTTCGGATTTTCGTACTTTATCTGATTTTCGAGCAATTCCAAGTAGAATTCTGTAATTTCTTCTTCGGAATTAAACTTGCATGCTTTTGGTGCTCTGAAAGCATAAGGACCGTCGAATTTTATGAATCCGGGAACGCCGGGTTCGTTTGCAAATCTTCTCGGTTCGCCCGTCAAAGAGCCCGCTCCCGCTGAAGAACCATGGTAAGACCTGTACATGGAAAAAACTTTCCACTTTCCGGTATAAGCCTTTGCCATTTTGATGGCGTTTTCATTTGCTTCAGCACCGGCATTTGTGAAGAAAACTTTCGAACCTTCACCGAGTCCTGCCGCCTCCACAACAAGTTTTGCTGCCTCAGAACGCACATCAAGAGCGAAGGCAGGGTTGATAAAAGGAATTTTATCCGCCTGATCTTTGATTGCCTGAATAACGGCTTTGTTGCCGTGACCGAGGTTTGCATTTACAAGCTGTGACGACATATCGTAATATTTGTTTTCCGCATCGTCCCATAGATATATGCCCTCTGCTTTTGTAACTACCATTGGGTTTATTTTCTTTTGTGCACTCCAAGAATGCAGATTGTACTTCAAACTGGTGTCTTTAATATTTGACATTTTAAACCTCCAAAACAAAAAAGTCCAACGTTGCCATTTGCCAAAATTTATGAATTAACTTTTGCAACTATATCCGCATCAAATAACTGTTCATCAGTCGGTTGGAAAGACGGAATCGGTCTTGAGACATAGGTATAGTTCAAAAGATCCTTAAAGGTCGCATTGTGTGAAATGCTGTTGTTACCCCAAGTTCCGCAGCCAAGGGTCATAGACATAGGGAAACCCGAAGTCCACGAACCGGAGTTTGTCAAGCATTGAGGGAAATTTACAGCTACTTTACAAACAGGGATCACTTCTGCCATCTTCTTAACTCTTTCGTACATAGTAGTATGAATACCACAGCTATGTCCTTTTCCTTGATAATCAAGAATTTTATTCATCATTTCCAGACCTTCTTCAAAGGTTTTGCATTTTCGAACGCCGGCAACAGGTGATAATTTTTCACCGGTTAACGGGAAGTCATTTCCGTATCCGCCGTTTTCTTCCACCATAATCACTTTAGTTCCCTCAGGAACGCAAATTCCTGCCAATTCGGCAATTTTTGTCGCCGGTTGAGCAACAATGTGCCTGTTGAGATTATGATTCGCAGGTGTTTCAGGCCAAAGAGTTTTAACCACTTTTTCTTTGTCAGGACTGTCTTCTCCTATAAGAATAGCACCTTTTTTCGCCATTGCAGCGACAAAGTCGTCATAACAACTTTCGAAAACAATAATATTATTTTCAGTTGAACATGAAGTTGCATGGTCAAAGGATTTTGATCTGATGATAAGATCTGCAACATCATCCATGTTTGTAGTTCCGTCAACCATGGTAATTACGTTACCTGTGCCGACGCCAATTGCAGGTGTTCCTGAAGAATATGCTTGTTTAACCATAGGAGTTCCGCCGGTTGCAAGGATGAAATCTACTTGAACCATGATTTGTTGTGAAGCCTCGATAGACACATATTCAGGTGCAAGTGCTTGAACTAAATCTGCAGGAGCACCGAATTTCACAATAATCTCTCTGATCATTTCGGTAACAGCCCAGTTAGTTTTGCTTGCTTTTGGGTGAGGTGCAAGAATTATGGCATTTCTTGTTTTTAGTGCCATAATAGATTTTACCACAGGAGTTGCTTCGCCGTTTGTAACAGGCATAATAGCCCCTACAACGCCCATAGGTTTGGCATATGTCTCCATGCCCATCTTTTCGTCTACAGCGATAAGTCCCACAGACTTTTCGTTTTTCATTTGAAAATAAGTTCCTTTTACTTTGCTGAACATTTTCAATTTCTTATCTTCGGGTATACCCATACCTGATTCTTCGGCAAGCATCTCACCGAAATGCAATGCAACATCGGGTTTGGTTAATGCATATGCAACTGCAGCAGTAAGCTCATCCACTTTTTCCTGTGTGAACCCTTCTGCAATTGCTTGTGCAGCGCGTCCTTTCGCGACCAGTTCTGCGATATACGCTTCATAATTAATTGACATTAACAATTCCTCCTTTTAATTTATACTTCAGTAGGGATATATGATTCCATTTTATAACTTTGGCGGTGAGCATATCTCCTGCCAAGTCCGTTGCAATGACTCAACGGTATTTGTGATAGCAATACGTATCAGTAATGCGAAATTACACCTACTATCATAATATGTATGCGCAAATTATGCAAGTGGTCAAATCAAGTTTGAAAAAAATTCTCTTGAAAAACAAAGCTCCATAACACTTTTAGGGTAAAACATATACACTTTTTTGCAAACTATTGTTTTTTGTGCCAAAAGATGATATTTTCTAAAAAACAAAGGGGATGATGAAAAAGTGTTTGATTTTAAGGAGGAAAAAAATGAAAACGACAAGTAAATTAAAAGCTATGGCTTTAAAAATGGGAACAGCGGTTTCGTCTTTGGCACTGATGCTTGGTGTTTCATCACTTGATGCCGTATGTGTAGTTTGGCTTCACCAACCAAAAGTTCCGCAAGGTATGGAAAAGTTCAAAGCTGTGTGAAACAAAATCAGAAACACAGATGAATAAATTTGAAGAAAGGACAGGATTATTCCTGACGGGTAACGCCTATGAGACCGGCAAGCACATGTGACCTTGGTAGCAATGACAGAACTGACCTGAACATAAATGACAGAAAAAATTAAAAGAGATTTCCGTATACCCTAAATTCCGAATTTTGAAGAACAGGATAAGTGGGGTATCAAAAATCTCTGCATCAATTATACCACAAAAAGTTTGTGGTGTGCAAAAATAAAAATTTGTTCAAGTAATTGTACGAATTGTGCGAATCAATTTTGTTGACAATTACAACAAATTAGAGTTATAATGAAAGAGAGAAAATACGATGAAAAATTTCAAAAAGACATCCATTTCAATGTTGCTAGTTGTGGCACTATTAATCACAACGGCAGTTCCTGCGTTTGCAAGTGCGAATGAACAAATACTTTTTGACGATCTCGAGCGAGTTGACAACACAAAAATAGTTACTTTAGATGAGATTAAGGTCATACATGGAGTTGTGCTATCTTGCTTTAATTCTGATAAGATATCTTGTGAGTCTGACATATACCAACATTTGTCACTGTTCCGAAATCCAACGGATCGTATATTTGATTGTGAAACAGAAGCATATAGATTACCTGACGTTATAATATCAATAATTTATTGCGATGAGTTAGATATACAACTTCCACACAATCCTACTGAAATAGAAAGCTTTTCGATACCACCTGGGTACGTTGCTGCGACAAGAGTGATTCGAAGGACATTCCCATCTACTGGTCCCATTCTCAGAGGTAGTAGAGTTGGAACCTTTGCAAGTATTAGTGGTGTTGCGCTTGGTTTCAGTAACAACATTCCTGCTATGACGGTAGGGGCAATTTTAAGTTTAGTCGGAATAGTTGCTGGTGCAAACACCTCAGTGCAAGGGGAAACTTTTACTTCATATCGTATAACACATAAAATTGGAGAAGGACGCGTACCTGCGTGGAATAATAGTTGGGTTGTAGGGCATCAAGTCGGGAGACTAGACGTTTTTAGACACGTTTGGGGTTCATATGTGCACCAAGCAACGCAAGGATGGCGCACCTATAGACACGACTTCCCAACTCCTGCGGTGGTACAGCGTTCACGTAATTACCATCAAACCGATGCATGGTTAGAAAACAGCGCGCGCAATCAAATACTCCATGGTTTTGTAATAAAAGAAGGTCCTTTTTAAACTTTTGTCTGTGCCATCGAAATGAAAAACTTTGCACCGCAAACCGCGCGAATCACCATTTCAGGTCAGCTTGAGCGTAAATTGTACAAATAAAGAAATCTATGAGGAGTCAATAGTGATAAGACGAAACATACTAATGATATTAGCAGCATTGCTGTGTCTGCTTACACTAAGCAGTTGTAATTTGCGTAACCATTATAATTATGACGAGAATTTTGCATTTGATTACCCTGAACTTCGACAAGACGGTGAGATTTTTTTCACCACAAGCAATAAATTTAAAGTCACGGTATTTCCAACAGAAATAATAATGGATGAATACGGCTATAGAAGAATGTCAGTAGAATTTAGTGTGGACAACAATTCTCTCTATACATTTCATGGCTTGACGGTATCTTTAGATTTTGAAGAATGGATGGATATGTACCTAGCTGCCGGCGCAGTTGGGCTCGTAGCACCGCTCGGTTCTTTTGATATTGGCTCGAGAGATAGTTTAGGCAGTAGTCATTACGCCCTTGGAGTTAATGCAAGAATGCGACCTCTTATACTAACCAATGATCAAATTGAATTTTTGGGGATCGATTATGACATTGTTGTAAATATTATGCAGTATGCTCAAGAGTATACTATTAGAATAGCTTGGCGTGGCGGAGAAGAATATATTCGGGTAACATCTGAAGTAATTGATAAAACCTAATTCTAATGTTACACTGCGTTTTGTTCCTGTTGCGCAATTGCAGTTGAGATAATATTTCAAAGTGTTGCAGAAACAATCAAGCACAAAATGTGACACTTTCATTTCTGTCAATTTTGTGCAATTTCGCAAGATAAATTACTACATACTTTTTAACGTGCCCTCCCCAAAAGGGTGCGTTTTTTACAAATGTTTCCAAACTTAATCAGGCAATCAAAGCTACATGAAGTCATTTCTTGGTTGCCTGATTTTCCCAAAACACATGTCATTAAATTAATAAAGTTTTAATGTTGGTGAGAGGAGTGAACACGCCACATGAAGAAATTATTTGTGCTGATTACATTATCATTACTATGGTTATTTTTCTTGTCGTCTTGTCAGGCATCAATACAAGTTTCAGAAGACAATGTTCCCGAACACAATGCTTCATCTCATATTATTTTGACAGAAGAACATGGATTTGCATTTCGGTATGCAGATGTGTTATTTATGAATGAACATGGAGTGGCTTTTATTCCACCTCCGGAGTGGTTTCATTCGCCAAATGCAGTTTTCTGGATAGACATCGCTTTTTACACGGGGCTGGGAACCTCTTTATACAATTTTGATAACGCCGTTCTTGATAGATTTAATATTGCGTTTGATGATTCCGGTAATTTTTTTATTCCTTTGATTTTTAATTATAGTAACAACCAAGTAAAAAAAATCATGAAACTTGATTTTCCTATAATTCATACGAGAGCAGACTTAAGACGACCTGACCCTGAAGTAGTTGTTTGGGAATTAGAACAGAGCGTCTTATATGTTAATCTCTTCGTAGAAAATGACTATATAATTTTGTTTGAGCCAAAGTTTGAAAACGAAACTTTCATCTACACTATAACAAGGTTAGATTTGCGTGATGGCTCGGAAAGTGTGCTTGTTAATAAATCATTTTCACGCCTTACAGGCACAGGCGAAGTAATTCCAAACATTTTTGTAGAAAATGAAAGTATATTTCTCTACCGATTAAAAACTACGCTTGATGGCAATGACTACTTTTTTATTGATAAATATGATTTTTCTGGAAATCTTATTGCTACGTATCCACTCGAAATAGAAAATTTTCTTCATATGTGTGAAGTAGATGCACAAGATTCTATAACAAGGATATATAAATTTCGCGACTATTTTATTTTAAGAAGCCTTCACAACCGAATTGCTATTTTAAGAATAGAAGGCAATAACCTTGTAGAAATCAATGTTCCGGCAAGCTTGCAAACATTAGGTGCAGCAACACTTATAAACAATTTTTCTTCTGACAGTAGTTTTGTATACTTTTGGGATTTTGGTAAAATGATCTATATATTTGACCCATTAAGTGAACATTTTTTTTCAATTGAAATAGGTTGGGATTTGCCGAAAGAACATCCAAGGTTTCCTGAAGACAGAATAAACAATGTAAATGAGACAGAAATTAATCCCCCATCTGAGATGGGGGGAATAGAACAAGAGGAATTGTTGCATAAAGCAACAGAAACCCCCATGCTATAATGATATTGG
>JGI20163J15578_10000469_pt1 | contig 16694 bp, 15 predicted proteins | sample TergutCu122P1_FD_15578 | JGI IMG/M metagenome (IMG submission 15578)
TCTGCGTGTTGCTTCCAATATCAATATCACCGCAATTGTACTAACAATAAAATCAAACTGAGTGTTTCTACCCGCACGAAGTAGAAGCTCTGCATAAAAATGTATATGGTAATACGCTACTCCAACGCCAAGAGCCGCAAGAATAAAATCATACCAAGGAATTCCTTTGTTAACATTTTTGCGCCTCATAGGATAAAGTAAAAACACAAGACATAATGCAAAACCAACAGCGGTGCGCGCTGCAAAGTTGAAGGTAAAACCCCAAATAATGCCGTATAAAGTTGGAAGCTTGACCAAGCTACCGCAATGAAAAACACAACTTTCGCTATCACGCCATCTAGTTGTCTGAAGTTCGATGCTACATCATGTTTCTTTAAGACTTCTTGTGCCGCTGCTTTTTCTTCTGCTGAAATTTTTATCCCGGCGATTTCCTCTGCCTGAGCTTCAACTTCTGCCTGAGTTTCTTTTTCTTTTATATTTTGAGTTTCTGTCGATTGTTCATTTTTAATGTCGTTTTGCAATTTTCGACCACTCCTTTTTAGTTAATCAGAATGTGTTTAACGCAGGCTCAGTGAGAGTTGCAATCCCACTGAGCCCATGATACATTTTACATCAGTCGATAATCAGATTGCTCGGAACAGTTATTCCAACGCTTTCAAAGAAACGAACTGCGCCTAAGTGGAACGGAGTTGTGATTCCTTCAAGAGCTGTTTCAAGCAAGATATATCTGCCCATAGCATGTGCCATAGCTGTTTCGCTTGCATGTTCAAAGAATACTCTGGTTAGATGATATACCAGTTCTTCATCAAGAGTGTGGCATGCATAAAGTACAGCTTGGCAAGATAGGATATAAACGTCCTCAGTGTTTGAGTAAGTGCCTGCAGGGATTGCAACACGCTCAAAGTAAGGATGCTCAGCTACCATAAGTCTGTACAGATCCTCAGAAATTTCTAGGAAATTAAGAGCTGTCGTAACTTCAAGTTCTACGATTGCAGAAGCAGGAACTCCAAGTACTGCAAAGATGACATCGATGTGACCATCTTGAAGTAGTGAAGATGCATCAGCAAATCCGGTTCTGTGTGCTGTGATATCGTTGTCTACGTCGATTCCCATAATTCTAAGAAGCTGCTCACCAACTACTGCTGTCCCGCTTCCAGGAGGACCTATGGCAACTCTTGCGCCTCTGATGTCATCAAGGCTTGTGATTCCTGACGCAGCAGATGCAACGATTTGGAACATCTCAGGGTATACAACGCCGATAGCACGGAAGTTTTGCTCAGGTCTGTCGAATGGGAATTCGCCATGCCAAGATGCAGATGCAACGTTGTTCATAGCAAGACCAAGGTCGATATCGCCATCGTTAAGTCTGTTTAAGTTTTCAACTGAAGCTCCTGTTGCAACAGGTGTTACTGTAAGTCCATCTAAGTTGTTTGCCCAAGTTGTTGCCATCGCGCCACCAAGCGCAAAGTATGTACCACCAGTGGTACCTGTTCCCATGTTCAATAGAAGCCCACCGAAATGTGGAGCATCGGCAGCGCCGTTTCCGTTTTCGTCGCCATTTTCATCTCCATTTTCGTCTGCCGGAGGATCCGGTGGAGCTGCAGGAGTCTGCGGTCCGCAAGCCGTTGCGGCAAATGCAAGTGATAACACTAATAATACTGTCAAAATTAAACTAATTTTCTTTTTCATTTTCATAGTTTCTCATCCTTTCTCTTCATAGATCACTTTTCAATATCTTGTTAATTGTGATTTATTTACTAAAGACTCAACATCGCACGAGCTTCACTCGGAGTTGCAACTTCGAGTCCCATAGCCAAAATTATATTCTTCATTCGCCTTACATGCTCAAGGTTAGTGGCTAAAGTTTTATTTTCGTAGTCGTAATAAACATTGTCTTCAAGCCCAACCCTTACGTTGCCGCCAAGTGCCAACGCCATGGCTGACAACTCCACATGTCTCTTGCCAATAGCAATAACCGACCATGTGCAATTTGGCGGTAAGTTTTCATAAAGGAAAAATAGATTTTTTGCCGTCGCAGGTAGCGAACCGGGAACGCCTAAAACGAAGCTGATGTGCAAAGGTCCTTTAATTTGTCCGGTCTTTTCAAGATGAACAGCATTAAACAACATCGCACTATCGAATACCTCAATTTCAGGTTTAACATTGTATTTGAGCATTTCACCACTCAAATGACTGATTGTATCAGGGTCATTGAAGTTTGCCTTTGCAGGAAAATTTGACGAGCCTGTTGCCAGACTTGCCATTTCCGGGCGTAAGCAAAGCATCTGCCCACGATCAACGGCCGAGTTACCTGCTCTGCCACCTGTGGAAAGTTGCGTTATGATATCACAATCTTTCTTTTCAGCAAGACGTTCTAATATCTTTTCATATACTTTAACATCAGTGGTAGGTAGCCCATTATCGCTCCTTGCGTGTATGTGCGCCAGCGATGCACCTTCCTTCCAACATTCATAAATTTGATCTGCCATTTCTTCCGGCGTCACAGGCAAATGTGGTGTCATTTCTTTTGTTGGAACATTGCCTGTCGGCGCAACAGTAATAATAACTTTTCGAGACATATATCTTTCTCCTTCTTTGCTACAATTATAAAGTTTGTATGTTCCAATCGCCATTTGCGAAAGAGCTTCGGAGTTTTAAAATGGCTATTGGAATATTAATTCGATTATCGTAATGACGCTAAATCTTTTTCGAACGCAGCAAACCCTGCTACCATTTTCTCAACCATTTCATCTACTTGATCTTTAGTGATGATAAGAGGAGGTGCGAGCAAAAATTGATCGCCGTTTACTCCGTCAACCATAGCACCACCCGGGTAAATTATCACACCATGTTTCATCAAAGTTACCGTGAGTTTTTCTGCCACTCCATGTTTTGCTAAAAACGGTTCTTTAGTTTTCTTATCTCTCACAAGCTCTACACCTTGCATCAAACCTTTTCCGCGAACGTCGCCAACAAACCAAAACGGCAGAATTTTTTCTTTCATCTGCTCTAACAGGTACGCTCCCACAACCCGTGCATTTTCGGCAAGATTTTCTTCTTTTGTAATTTTTAACACTTCGACTGCGGCGGCTGCAGAAAGTGGATTGCCTCCATATGTATGCCCATGCACAAAAACTCCGCTACCGGCTTTAAAGGTTGAATGTATCTCATCTTTTACAAGAACTGCACCAAGCGGAGCATAACCTGCGCTCATTCCTTTTGCAACAGTAATCATATCAGGCATAACACCAAAGTCAGTTATTGCAAACACAGAACCTGTACGTCCAAATCCCGTCATAACTTCATCTGCAATAAACAAGATGTCATTACGATCACAGATTTCACGAACAATTTTAAAATATTCAGGGTGCGGAACTAAAGCACCTGACGCTGCACCAACAACCGGTTCAGCAATAAAAGCTGTAATTGAATCTGCCCCAATAAAATTAAGACATCTTTCAAGTGCACTTGCACACTCAACGTCACATGTTTCAAGCTCTTTATTGAACGGACATCGATAGCAATAACAATTTTCTATATGTGGGAAGTTAAGCAAAAATGGATTATATTTCTTTCTTCTGCCATCACCTGTCATTGAAAGCGCACCAATCGTATTGCCATGAAATCCATTCCATCGTGAAATAATTGCATTTTTACCTGTATTCCCGTCTCTCTCCAAGAAATACTGGCGACTCATTTTAAGTGCAGCCTCCGTCGCTTCCGAACCGCCTGAAACAGGATATAATTTGTTAATTGACCCCGGCGCCATTTCTGCCACTAAGTCTGCCATTTCCATACCCGGTGCACTTCTCCAACGGGACAAATGTGCAAAAGCCATTTTTTCCGCTTGCTTTGCGATTGCCTGCGCAACGCGTTTATTACCGTGTCCTATATTTGACACCGCAGCTCCGGAACATGCATCGATGTATTTGTTGCCATCAACATCATAAATATAAATGCCTTCACCATAGTCGACCTGGGTTAGCGTTTTGTTGACGCTACGATAGAACATGTTATCCATTCCAAACCCTCCTTTTGCTTCCTGCGCAATTTATCTTGTTAAATAGTTGACATTTTCATAGTGTAATTGTATTTTATCATTTTTGTAATATAAATGCAATAAAAGAAGCTGTGAAGATTTTATGAAGGGAAAAAATGGCAATTCGAATAAAATGCGTACACCACAAAAAATAGCCGTGTGAAAACGGCTATTTGCATCAAACCTTTGTGTTTTGAACATCTGAAGCGCACACTAAATCATGCGTCTGAGGAATCTTAAAATAAAAGCTTCAAATTCCTCGTCAGTCTTTAATTGTGAAAGATACTCGTCAATTTTTCCAATTTGTTCTACACCAAGATAATCCATATCGGAAAGCTGACTTACTCGCCCCATTCTGCGTGCAAGTTGATACCTGCGTTGATCTTGCAAGGTAAGTTTTTCAAAATCCTCAAATATCGATAACATTTTTTGTTTATCTGCTTTTAGGTTTCCATAAACGTTCTGATGGAGATTTATTATGTGGTCACTATAAAGCATTCCGTCTGCATCATGTACATTTTTAATCATTTTCTTGAGTTCTTGCATCTTCTCCAAATCAGTGCAATCTGTCATGCGTCCGTTATTTATTTCTTCCATAAGACCTGTTCCTTCACGAGCCACGAAAGTTCTGATTCGAACAAAGTCAGGATTTGTTTGATTAATTACATCGGCAGTTTCAATTGCATTTTCATCAGACAAGTCTTTTCCGCCAACACCCGGCATATAGTAAATCGATAGTTCTATACCGGAAGCTTTAACTTTTTGACCTGCTTCGATTTCTTGCGCTTTAGTATACCCCTTATCTATTAAGCTCAGCACTTTATCAGACCCTGACTCATAACCCGAATGTATGCGGTCAAGCCCTGCTTCCCGTAAAGCGATAAGTTCAGGTACTGAAAATTTTGCTAAAGACTCAACTCTGCCATAAGACGTCACTCTTTTGACATTCGGAAGTTTCATTCTTAAATATTCGAGAATTTCTATCAGCTTATCAAATGTCAAAACAACAGTATTGGCATCTTGAAGAAATACTGATTCTTCCCCTTTATTCAACCATTGCAATATGTACATATATCTGTGCGCTGTTTCTTCCGGCAAATCATAAAGTTTCTGTTGAATATAACTATAACTACGTTCACTTTCGGATGCCCATTTTAAAATATTTTCTCTGTAGGCCGCAATCATGTCAATGTCTTCTTTAATTTCATCCACAGAACGTGTACTAAACCTTTGTCCTTTATAAAGCGCACAAAATTTACACCTGTTCCAGGAACAATTTCGTGTAACACGAATCAGTAAACTCTCCGCTTCACTTGGCGGTCTTATTGGACCAATCTCAAATTCTCGTTGCATTTTTACCTCGTTACTTCTCGTAGACAACTTTGCCGTCTGCGACTGTTAAGACAACAGAAGCATCCATGATTTTCCAAGGGTCTTCCTTAACAGTTTCAAACAAGTTGCGATCAATTACAGCAATATCTGCAAACTTACCTGCTTCCAATGTTCCAAGTTCATTTTCTCTGCGAACACCATATGCTCCGCAGGATGTATACCCTTTCAAAACTTCGGCTAACGTTAACTTTTCTGACGGATTCCAACCACCTTCAGGTTTGCCATCGTTATGAAGCCTTGTGACAGCTCTAAAAATTCCAAGAAACGGATTACTTGAAACAACAGGGCAATCACTGCCACATGCGACTACTCCACATGTATCCATCATCGTTTTTAAAGGCCATGTTCTTGAAGAACGCTCCGGTCCCATTGTCACAGGATATGGATTTTCATCGAAAATCTGTGTCAAAGCGATATGCTCCGGTTGCATTGACGGTATAATGCCGAGCTCACCCATACGTGGAACGTCTTCAGGCGAGATAAGCTCTACATGTTCAATATTATGCCTACAAGCATTTTTGCCGTGCATTTTAATAGCTTTTTCATAGTAATCAAGCGCAAGTCTGCACGAAGCATCTCCGCAAGAATGCAGTTTTATTGAAATTCCGCGTTTATGTGCTTCTGGAACAGCTTTTTCAATCGCATTAAGATCCGCTAAAGAAATGCCTTTTTCGCCCGGTTTATCACTATAATCGTCAAGCATAAGTGCTGTATGTGTCGTGCTTACGCCGTCAAGAAACTGTTTAACCATATCAATCTTCAGCTTATCGGATGATAACGTATCTCGATGTTTGCAAATTTGGTCTAAGTCTCCCAATAAATTTGGTGCCGCATGAATACGTATTGTCAATTCATCAGCTTTGTCAAGCTCACTATATACTTCCACATCTCCAATGTTCCCATGGAAATACGGCATCACATCATTTATCGACGTTATACCTTCACTTGCTGCGACTTTCATAAACGCTTTTACATAACTTTTCATTTGCTCTGACGTAAAATTAAACGCATATTTCGTTACAGGGCCAATTGCAGATTCGTATAAAAATCCTGTCGGTTCTCCGTTTTCATCACGCTCAAACGCTCCGCCAAACGGATCCGGCGTATCTTTTGTAACTCCGGCAACTTCAAGCCCCTTGCTATTAGTCCACCCACCATGCGCTTCTGCATTAAGTAGAAAAACAGGTTGATCCGGAAAATATTTGTCAAGTGATGCTTTTGTCGGCAAGACTTGTTCGTCCCAAAAAACATGATACCAACTAAACCCGATAACCCACTCATCCTTTGGTTGTGGGTTTTTATCTGCCCAATCTCTCATAATACGACAAACTTCTTCTTCTGACCTTGCATTAATTAAATTTGCATAAATATTAAACAACCCTGCCAAAACAAGATGTACGTGACTGTCATGGATTCCCGGGATAACAAGCTTTTCGCCCATTTCATATACTTTTGTGTTTGGCCCTTTAAGTTTTGAAATGTCACTGTCTTTGCCAACTTCCAGAATTTTGTTTCCGGCAGTTGCCACATATCCTTTATACGGCTCGTCCCCTACGCTGTCAAAAATATTTCCTTTAATGATAATATCTGCATAACTCATTTGTTTACCTCCGTTTTAGCTCTGAATTAATAACTTTAACTGCTTTCGATGATACAAGTATAGCATACTTTTGTATATGTGTGAAAATATATAAATTACAACTTCTTTGCAATTTCCTCTATTTTTTTGAACCTGTTATTTACACCGGATTTTTTCATGGGTGGATCCATCATCTCCGCAAGTTCTACCAAGCTGGCGTCCGGATTTTCAAGCCGAATGATGGCAACTTCAAAAAGTTTATCAGAAAGAAAGCGTAAGCCTTTGGTTTGCGCTATTTTATTGATATGATCAAGCTGTCTCTCTGCAGCGTTTATTGTTTTGTCCACATTTGCACTGTCGCAGTTTAAAGCCCTGTTTGCCTTGTTCCGCATCTCTTTCATAATTTTAACATCTTCAAAAACCAATAAATGCGAGTGTGCACCCATGATGTTTAATATATCAATTATCTGCCCTGATTCTTTCACATATACAACAAAACTTTTTTTCCGTTGTACTGTCTTCGCATGCAAATCTACAAAACTATTGATGAGTTTTTTTACATCATTTGCAAGGGTTTCTGTATTACAGACAATTTCGATATGATAACCTTTTTGCGGATTACTCAGAGTTCCCGATCCTAAAAATACTCCTCGCAGATATGCCTTTTTGCAACATTTAGTCTTTATAAGTCCATCATAAATCCCATCGCTTATATAATTTAGTCCTTCACGAACCAACAAAATTCCGCTTTCCCTGAGTATTTGTTCGCTCTTTTCTTCCGGAGGAAGCTTTATACAAAAAGCCTTCCCCTTCCGAATTCCCTCACTTTGACCAACCTTCACTTTAACATTTATATCAAAGTACTCTTTCAAAAGCTTTTTATAACGCCTTGTTATTGCATAATTTTCTGTAGTTATCATAAGGTCAAATTTTCCGCCACCTGCAAGTTTCACGCTTCCACTCATGCGAACAAAACCTGCAATTTCTGCAAGCATACAGCATTTTTTTTCAACTTGAATACGAGCAAGCTCTTCTTTTGTTTTGATTGCAAAAGACTTATCTTTGTCCAAAATTTTTCACCTATACAATAACAACGCCGCATATGCACATTTGCGAGAACACTTCGGAACTGCGGTGAGCATATGCGACGTTTACTTTCAGTTACTTTTTAATACTGAGAATTCTGCGAGCCTCGTCCGGAGTCGCAATTTCACGACCCAAAAGATTTGCAAGTTTCACTACTTTTTCAACAAGTTCACCATTGCTCTTTGCCAAAATGCCTTTTTCAATATAAAGGGTGTCCTCAAATCCAACTCGCACATGCCCACCCATTATGATAGCGCCGGCTGCCATATCAAAAGCATTTTTACCGATGCCGCATCCTGTCCATGTACTGCCCGGCGGGATACTTCCAACGCAAAACGCAAGGTCTCTAAGAGTTGCAGACATTTGAACTCCAAGAACAAAGTTAAAGTGCAAAGGATGATCTAAAAGCCCTTTTTTGTCCGCCTTGAGCGCAATGTCTACCATGCCTTTATCAAAACATTCCAATTCAGGCTTAATTCCTTTTTCTTGCATAATCCTCGCAAAGTTAAAAATAGTATTGTCTGTATTGACAAAAACCTCATCGCCTCCAAAGTTACACGTTCCGCAATCAAGGGTTGCATACTCAGGTGTCGGTTTTATATCCGTTGATTGAAGTCTCTCCAAATCGCTCATACCAACAGCGCCGCCTGTTGATGGTTGAATTATCACATCAGGACACACCTTTTTAATCGCATCAACACACTCTTGAAAGCGTGCCGTGTTTTGCGTTGGCGTTCCATCATCCATTCTTACATGGAGATGTATTATCGCTGCGCCTGCGTCATATGCAGATTTTGCTTCTCTTACAATTTCCTCAATTGTATATGGCACTGCGGGGTTATGTTCTTTTGTGACTTCTGCACCGCAAATTGCTGCGGTAATTACTAGTTTTTCCATTTTTCTCCTCCTCTTGCACCTATCCCAATCACTTGTGATTGATGAAGGTGCTATGTCGCAATTTGTTTTAAATTTATTTTTATTAACTTTGTTGTTGCACGATTTAAGTATTAGCTTTCGCTATATCTCTATCTTCAACTACAATTCGCTTGCCTTGTTTGCTAAATATTTCTGCAAACTCATTTGCAACTGCTACTGATCTGTGTTGCCCACCGGTACATCCAAACGCAACATTTAAATGATATTTTCCCTCTCTAATATAACATGGAATAATGTCATTTATCATCTGCTCTACTTGCCTTAGGAAATTCTGACTTTCCTCAAATTTCATAACATATTGCCTGACTTTTTTATTCTTACCGGTTAACTTTTTTAGCCCGGTCACATAGTGGGGGTTTGGTATAAATCTCACATCAAACACCATATCTGCATCAAGTGGGATTCCATGTTTAAAGCCAAATGAGTCCACATATATAGTGAAATCTGACGCAACACTTGCACCCTCAGTCCCCGAAAAAATTTGCTTCAGTTCCTCTCTAAGTCTTGACGCTTTCATGTGTGATGTATCGATTACCAAATTCGCAACATCTCTTATTTCATTTAAAGCCTCTCTTTCTTTTTTAATTCCTGATGCAGTTGATTCGCCTGCTGCTAACGGATGCGTTCGTCTGGTTTCACTAAATCTGCGAATCAAAACTTCATCTGAAGCTTCAAGAAAAACAAGAGTGTACTGTATTCCTACGTTTTTCAAATCATCCAAAACCGATTTAATATTTGAAAAAAACCCACCACCTCTGACATCCATTACAAACGCAGTTTTTTGAATTCCGCCGGGCTCTCTCGTTGCAAGTCCGATGAAATCCTTAACAAGTGCAGGTGGCATATTATCTATACAGTAATAGCCTAAATCTTCAAGACAAATTACTGCTTGCGTTTTTCCTGCACCCGACAAACCTGTAACTATTACTATTTGCACTTTAAGCTACCTCCCTAATCATTTTTGCAATCATATTCAAGAACACGCCGGGGACTCAAATCAATCATGAATTTCATCGTTAGCATTCCTCAATATTAACAATTCTGCTCATATCAAGCCCCGCATCCATCGCTCTTTGAATTGCACGCCGACACTCCCCAACATTGCCGGGTCTATGAGCATCACTACTTACAACAAACTGTACATTTGCTATATTTGAAGCCAATTTAATATCTTCCGCCGTTAAATTATTGTGATGCGCACTAATTTCCAATAATGTGCCTCTGTCTGCGCACGCTTTAGCGATTTCCACAATATCAAAAGGCGCTTTTCCACCGGGATGTGTTAACACTTTGATTGGGTTTGCATAAATTGCTTTAACCACCATTTCAGTGTTTTTCTTTGTCAAGTTTTTCTTTCCGAAAATCGGTATTTTGCTTAATTTATAAAATAGATTTTCGCCAAAGTAGCCGTTTTTTATTCCTAAATGATATCCGGCAATAATAAAATCATACTCTTTGATATCTTGCTCATTTAAATCTAAATTGTTTCCCACATTTATAATATTTGCTTCGACAGACAAAAATATCTCAATATCGCAATAAACACTGCGCAACCGTGCAATCTCTTTGCGCATATTTTTGGTTTTTTCAGAATTCACCCCATACAGCACATGCCCCGGACCATGATCGGAAATTGCAACACTTTGCAGCCCTTTCTCAAGTGCGACCTTAACGTTATCTTCTATTGTCCCTTTTCCATGGGAAAACACAGTGTGGGTATGATAATCGTATTTTACTCTATAATTCAAGCCGCTCTTCTCCTGTTCTTGCTTGTTAATTTCGCACATAACTTTGTCACTGCATTCCTCAACTTCGCCTTGTGTATTTCTGTATACACGTCGCTCGATTCGTCATGCGTTTCGCGTTCTGTGCGAAATTTCCTGCGCAACTGTTGTTAATTTATGTTCCGATAATATTGACTTCCGGCTCAAGCATTACGTCAAACTTATCATATACGGTGTTTCGAACTAAGTTCATCAAATCGATGATATCAGTAGCCGTTGCATTATCATAATTCACTATAAATCCTGCGTGAAGTTCTGAAACTTTTGCACCGCCAACCGTAAGTCCTTTTAATCCTGCATCCTCAATTAATTTTCCGGCAAACTGCCCCGGCGGTCTCTTAAAAAAGCTTCCTGCGCTTGGCAACGTTACGGGTTGCTTTGCATTTCTCTTTTCGGTTAACTCACGCATCTTTGCTTTTATATCTTCTCGATTACCTCGATTCAATACAAACGTAACGCTCGTCACTATGCTGCCTATATCTTGCAATATACTATGCCTATATGAGAATTTCATCTCATCTGTGCTCAGCCTGAAATCGTTTGCTCCGTCTTTTGAAATCAAGTCCACATATTTGACAATATCTTTCATTTCGCTATCGTACGCACCTGCATTCATGAAAATAGCTCCGCCGATACTGCCTGGAATTCCGGAAGCAAATTCAAAACCCGAAAGACCTGCTTCCATCGCAACGTTTGCAACAGAGGACATAAGTGCACCTGCGCCTGCAGTAACTTCAAGCTCACTTGCCGTAACTTGTGAAAAAGCCTCACCTATTTTAACTATCGTTCCTGCATAACCGCCATCTGCCACAAGTATATTCGAACCGTTTCCCATAATCATATATGGCGATTCTGCTTTTGATAACTCCAAAAGCACTTTTTTTAGCTCACTTAGGCTTTCAGGAATAACCAAAGTATCAGCAATTCCACCGGCTTTGAAAGAAGTATATTTGCTCATATCACAATTTTTGATAATGTCCAATACTTTTGCCCTCTATATCTCTTCGATAATTAACACATAAGGAAATCCGTTTATTTCTTCAATAACACTATGTGCAAGACTTTTTTTCGGAAGTTTGATCACCATGCTTACCGTAGCGCCGCCGCTATCAGTTAACGTTGAGCTTTCAAGATGTGCATCCTTAATTATGATATCCATCGCCTTTATGGCATTAATAAGCGGTTTAAAGTTTCTTGCAGAATCTATCTCAATATATACACTCAAGCTGCGCGAACGCTCATAAAATGCTTTCTCCAGCCTTGGAAACACTGCCAAACTTATAAGCACTAGCACTGCTGCAAAAATTGCACCTGTATAAAAACCAATACCTACAGCTAAACCTATACATGCTGACGCCCAAAGCCCTGCAGCAGTAGTAAGTCCTTTAATTTTAGAACGCCCTGTTACAAGAATTGTTCCTACTCCTAAAAAACCCACACCTGTAATTACCTGGGCTCCAAGCCTGCTTGGATCACTAACCGTCCCAAAACTATTAAAAATATATTCGTTTGTCATCATTGCAAGGGCAGCCCCTACACAAACTAAAATATGCGTACGAAAGCCGGCAGGATGTTTATTTGCACCTCTTTCAAGACCAATCACTCCACCTAAAGCACACGCAAGAAGAAGCCTTATTGCAACTGTCAAACCATTTAATTCATGTAAATTCAATTCGAAAAACGGGCTCATAAAAAATTATCCTTTCGCACAACAAATTCTGTGCATTCGCATAGCGAAAAATCGCACGGCAACTTAATTTATAATTATTGCGGTAGCAATAATTATAGCATGCTTGCATGCAGTTGTGAAGCCTTTGATTTGTGGCTTTCAATAATTCAATATTTTATAATTGTATCCGGTTGAATACTTTGATATGATTAATGAAAACATTAGATTCATTAAGCTATTTTATCTGAATCTTTTAAGACTGAAGTTATAATGATTTTGATGAAAGTACAAAAATATGGAGGACAACGGTGAATAATAATTGTAAATACGGCACAAACAGGGTAATCGAGCCAAAAGGAGCTCTTCCGCAACCGGCACTAAAAGTCGATAATACGCCAAAAATCTATTCAAACGAATTATTGATTGATGTAGATATTTTGAACATTACAAGCACTGCTTTTTCAAGGCTAAAACAGCTCGCAGGTGGCGATAAAAGCAAAATCGCCGAGCAAATTAAGCAAATTGTTTTTGAAAAAGGCAAATTTCAATGCCCTGAAACAGGCTCCGGCGGAATACTTATCGGCAGAGTTGCCGAAATAGGCGATGATTTTCATGGAAAAAACACTCTGAAGCTCGGCGATAAAATTGCGACAATGGTATCGCTCTCTTTAACTCCACTGCGAATAGATGAAATCTTGGATATTGATGTTAAAACAGACCAAGTGTTTATTAAAGGAACTGCTATCTTGTTTGATTCAGGTCTTTATGCGAAAATTCCAAGGGATATAAGCGAAAAAATCAGCGTTGCTGTTATCGATGTGACAGGTGCTTCGGGTTGGACTGCAAAATGTGTAAAAGCCGGCGATTATGTTGTTGTGCTTGGTGCCGGAAAGGCAGGTTTGTTGTGCCTTCATGAAGCGAAAAAACGAGCAGGCGCCACAGGTAAAGTCATTGCCATTGACCCTTCGCAAAAACAATGTGAATTAATTAAAAAGTTAAACCTTGCAGATGAAGTTTTGCAGTTGGATGCTACACAGGCTGTAAGCGTTGCAAAAGAAGTGGAGAGAGTAACTGATGGACGCATGGCTGACTTTGTGGTAAACACTGCAAATGTTCCAAACACAGAGATGGCAAGTATCCTTGCTTGCAGAGATTATGGCACAGTTCTATTTTTCAGCATGTCGACAAATTTCTCAAAAGTAGTGCTTGGTTGTGAAGGTGTTGGGAAAGTTTTGAATCCACTTTTTGGAATAGGATATGTCGACGGCACTGCTGACATCACATTTCAAATATTACGCGAAAACGATGAATTGCGAAATTATTTCGAAGAAGTTTACGGCTGAAAAAAGAGGGTGGTATCGAAATCCGCCCTCTTTTAATGTTTTCATGCTCAAAGCGCAAATCTTTCGCTTTGAAGGTTGTTATCTTTGACTTGTTGCGTATTTGTTTATACAAATACCATAGAAAGCCATGGAACAAATGTGATAATCATAAGTCCCGCAATTGTGGCAATAAGGAATGGTATCGTAAACGGCAACATCGTTTCCATCTTAATCTTCGCAACTGCAGCCCCAACAAATAGATTACATCCGTAAGGTGGCGTACATAGTCCAATTGCAAGATTTGCTGCCATAATAACACCAAAGTGGATTGGATCCACACCTATGCCTACAACAGTAGGCAACATCAGCGGTGCCATTATGATTATCGCAGGGACAAGGTCGAGAACTAACCCAATTATCAGTATTATAAGGTTGACCGTCAACATTATAATTATTGGATTGTCCGTTAAGTTATCTAAGAAAATCGAAATCCTCTGAGGTACTCTTTCGAAGGCCATGAAAGTTGAAAACACAGTTGAATACGCCAAAAGGAAAGATGTAATGCCGTTTAAAACAGCAGCATCTAAAATCGTTTCATAAATATCTTTTCTGCCCATTTCCTTATAGATGAACACACTTACAAGGAACGCATACACCACAGATACGCAAGCTGCTTCTGTCGGCGTAAATATTCCGGAATATATTCCGCCCAGTATTATGAGCGGCGCCAGAAGTGCCCAGATTCCGTCTTTAAATGCAACCGCAACTCTCTTGGCTCTGTTCTTCATCGAAATAAGCATAGGTACTTGTACTACTTCATCTGCCATTTCACCTTGATGATATTTGCGGAGATCTGTTCCCATCCTTTTGCACATCCATATGTTTACACATAGAACTATCAGACCTAGCAAAAGCCCCGGTAAAATTCCGGCAAGAAACAGCCTTGCAATTGACACATTCGTGACAGAACCGTAAATTACAAATGCCAAACTCGGTGGAAGAACCGGTCCTACAATACCGCCAAAACAAACAAGGGTTGCAGCGTAAGCTGGATTATATCCTGCACGCTTTAGCTCAGGAATCATCATTCCGCCGATTGCTGATGCTGTAGCCATGCCTGAACCGGAAACTGTTCCGAAAAAGATACTTGCAAGTATCGCAACGCAACCAACTGCACCGGTTACAAAGTCAATCAGGCTGTTTGCAAAGTTTACGATTCGCCTTGCTATACCGCCCCTTGCCATTATAACTCCTGCTAACATAAAAAACGGAATTGCAACTATAGTAAATGAGTTTATGCCTGCAAATGTCTGTAATCCGATAGTAACAGGTGGTATCGCAGTAAAAAAGTATATCGCAGCAATCGTAGAACCTCCTATGGCAAATCCTATAGGAACGCCGGCAAGCATGAAAACGAAAAGAAGAATTAACATAACCGTTAAAGCCATTATTGTTCCCCTCCTTCTTCAAGTTGTCTTTCTTTTGCTAACGCTGCCGCTTCCGGCCCTGCCACAAGTGTACACCAATGGCCATATATTGCGCCTAAGCATCGTAAACACATCAGCGTACAGCCTAATGCAACTGCAAAATAACCCCATGACATACTTATTCCGATAGCAGAAAAAGATACTCTGCTTTGGTTTACTACCAAGAAGTATGCATAGTACGCTGTAATTACAGAAACCACTATTACTAAAATTTCAGCTAAGATGTTAAACATCTGGCTAAGTTTAAATGGCATCCTGTCAACAACCAGCATAACTTTAATATGCTCCACTCGCCGTGCTCCAAGGCTAATTCCAAGCCATGTAATCCACACAAATAAGAAAGTGCCGAGCTCCTCAGACCAGGTCGATGAATTGTTAAACACATATCTCATTACGACCTGATAGAAGATAACGACTACCATTAGCGCAAACATTGTAACAAGCGTAAGGTCTTCTATACGATCATAAATACGAATAACTTTTTTAAACATTGTTTCACCTTTTCGCTATTAATTAAGGGCGAGTTGCAAGCCATGCATCCATTAGCTCATCGCCAACCCTATTTCTCCATTCATTCCAAACCGGTTGAACTGCTTCAATAAACGCTTCAGTTTCTGCCGGTGTAAGTGCGACAATTTCAACACCTGCAGCTTCAAAACGTGCTAAATGATCCGCTTCGATTTGACGCTCATGTGCTCTTTGTTGTGCAGCCATTTGACGAACTCCGTCTTCGAAAATTGCACGCATATCAGCCGGCATTGCTTGTAACCACTCATAAGAAACAGTTACAGGGAATGGTGAGCTTGAATGGTTAGTAAGAGTCAGGAATGGAGCGATTTCATATAAGTTGAAATCTGCAAAAACTCCCAGTGAGTGGTCAAGTGCATCGATAGTTCCAAGATTTAGTGATGTAACTACTTCTCCCCATGCCATTGGTGTAGGGTTTGCACCCATGTACTGCCACATCATGATGTTAAGTTCGTTTTGTGGAATTCTTACTCTTGTTCCTGCTAAATCAGCCGATGTGCGATAGATGCCATCTCTGCTGATTACTTGACGCATTCCGTTGTAGAATAAGTCGATTACGTGGTATCCTACCTCATTTAGAGATTGGTTCCAAAGATCAAGACCTCCACGGTTAAGCATTCCTTCTATCCAATCTTCATAAGACGGGTATAGGAAAGGAAGCTCAATAACGCTAGCTTCATCTGTTCCTACTTGTGCAGCAAGAACTGTTGACATTTCAAATGCTACATTAACTGTTCCAAGTAAAACGCCGGCATACAACGTAGGTGAGTCGCCTAACAATCCGTCAGGAAATACTTCAACGTTAAATCTACCCGGTGCTACTTCTTCCAAATGCTCAGCAAGCCACTCAGACCAAATGTGTGTTGAGCGTG
>JGI20163J15578_10000472_pt1 | contig 16692 bp, 19 predicted proteins | sample TergutCu122P1_FD_15578 | JGI IMG/M metagenome (IMG submission 15578)
GGGTACTTTTGGCAGCCCGGGCATGGTCATAATGTCCCCGGCCAACGCAACTACAAAGCCCGCCCCGGCAGAGAGACGCACCTGCCTTATTGTAACGGTAAAATCTGTAGGCGCGCCCAGCTGTTTTGGGTTGTCAGAGAATGAATACTGGGTTTTTGCTATACATACGGGAAGTTCTTTGTAGCCCAGCTTTTCCAATGTGCGGATTTGTTTTGCCGCTTCCGCAGTCAGTGTTATGGTTTTTGCGCGATAAACATTTTTTGCAACTGCTTCTATCTTTGCCTTTAACGGCTGTGATAATTCGTAGGTGAATTTAACTTGGCTTTGGGCATTTTCGGTAATTGCCAGTACTGCTTTTGCCAGGTCAACGCCGCCTTCCCCGCCCTTTGCATGGACTTCGGACATTTCGCATTGTACACCCAGCCCTTGACAGGCTTTACGGACACAATCAATTTCTGCCGCCGTATCTGTAGGGAATTTGTTAATTGCCACAACGCAGGGCAAGCCGTAGGTTTTTGTAATGTTTTCTACATGGCGGGTAAGGTTGGGAATACCTTTTTCCAGGGCTTCTGCATTTTCTTGGCCAAGATTGGTTTTATCTGCGCCACCGTGGTATTTTAACGCGCGGATTGTAGCCACCAGTACCACCGCACTTGGGTTAAGCCCCATACGGCGGCATTTTATATTAACGAATTTTTCCGCACCCAAGTCTGCGCCAAAGCCTGCTTCCGTTACTACATAGTCACCAAGCCGCATGGCCAAGTTAGTTGCCACCATCGTGTTGCAGCCGTGGGCGATATTGGCAAAAGGCCCGCCGTGGATAATTGCCGGGGTGCCTTCCAATGTTTGCACCAGGTTGGGGTCAAAAGCTTCCTTAAGCAATACTGCCATTGCGCCCTGGGCCTGCAGGCAGCCTGCGGTTACAGGCTTACCGTCGAAGGTGTAGGCAACAACTATGCGGGAGAGGTTTTTCTTTAAATCCGTCAAGTCTTTTGACAGGCAGAAAATTGCCATAATTTCCGACGCGGCGGTAATGTCAAAGCCGTCTTCCCGGGGCATACCGTTGGCTTTGCCCCCAAGGCCGCTGGTAAGGAAACGCAATTGACGGTCATTCATGTCCATACAACGGCGATACGTTACCTGGCGCGGGTCGATGTTTAGGGCGTTGCCCTGCTGAATATGGTTGTCCAGCATGGCCGCAAGCAGGTTGTGCGCGGTAGTAATGGCGTGAAGATCGCCTGTAAAATGCAGGTTAATGTCCTCCATTGGAATAAGCTGTGCGTGCCCGCCCCCTGCAGCCCCGCCTTTTACGCCAAACACCGGCCCAAGAGACGGCTCCCGCAGGCAGATAACCGTTTTTTTGCCAAGTTTGGCTAACGCGTCGCCAAGGCCGACGGAAGTAGTTGTCTTGCCCTCCCCTGCCGGGGTTGGACTAATTGCCGTTACCAAAATAGCTTTCGCGCAGCTTTCGGTTGCAGGCTTGTACTGCCCGCTGATTTTTGCCTTGTAGTGGCCATAGGGCAAAAGGTCTTCCGGGGCAATGCCCAGCTTCGCGCCAATTTCTACAACCGGCTTGATTTTTGCCTCTTGGGCAATTTGAATGTCCGTTTTCATTTTTGCGTCTCCTTTACAGAAAAACATATTATATTTTGAAAAACTTTCGTTTTAGGCCCATTGTCATCAGCAAAGTGCATCCGGCGGCAATAATGAGAAATGACCAAATACGTACTGTCGAAAATCCTTGGCTTGAACTAAAGGCATCTTTAGCAGTACTGATTATATCGCCCGTGGTTATGTCAAAGATATGTGTTATGTCATCAACTGTTGTAACTGTCAAATGATTTGAATCTGCATCAAAGGCATACCGCGGCCATTTTACCCACCGCGCCATTGTAACAGAGCGACCTACCGTGTTTACATCCATTACTAAGTCTGCAACAGTATATTTTTGCAGCGAAACCCCATTACCGTAAAACGCCAATGCAATGGCATTTGGTACTGTGGTATGCATTTTGTTCATCTGTGGAATCCAAACGAAATATCGCATACACGCAGAAAAAACAAAATCCTGTTCCCACAGCGGTACACTATTTAGCAAGGAAGTCTTATCTACAAGATAAATCGGTTCAAGCGGCTCTGTATTGTAATACAAACCTGTTGGCGGGAAATCCGCCCAATCGGAACTGTAGGCGTTCTGTTTTACGAAAAACACCATCGTTTCACACCCGGAAAGAACATAAAACGGCCCGGGCGGTACCCAGTCATCGGCAGAAACAGGGATGCTGACAATTAGAAAAAGGACAATTAAAGTTACTGTATATGCAGACTTTTTCATTAGGTAACAACACCCCATTTGCACAAGAATTTATTTACCCCCGGTACTTCTCCAACTCACTTTGTACAAGACCCCTCACATACTCCAGCGCAGACTCCACCGGCACTTTTTCATTTACAGATTTATCGCGGGTTTTAATTTCTACCATGCCTTCCGCGCAGTTTTTGGGGCTGACAACCACTCTAACAGGTACGCCCAGCAAATCCGCATCAGAAAACATAAACCCGGGGCTAACTTGTCGGTCATCAAAAATAATTTCCACTCCGGCTTTTTGCAAGCTGCGATACAGGTTATTAGAAATTTCCGCCACTTGCGGGTCGTTGCTTTTAAGCGCGCACAAATGAACCTGCCACGGGGCAATTGACATTGGCCAAATTGGTCCGTAATCGTCGTGGCGGGCTTCGCACACAGATGCCGCAAGCCTGCCAACGCCAATGCCGTAACAGCCCATGGTCGGATAATGCTCTTTGCCTTCGCTGTCTGTGTACTGCATATTCATAGATTCCGTATATTTTGTGCCAAGCTGAAAAATGTTGCCAACTTCCACCCCGCGGGAAATTACAATACCTTCTTCACCGCATTTTGGGCAGATTCCGCCCTCTAATACCTTGGCAAAGTCGTGGTACTCCACTTCGCCAAAATCCCTGGAAATGTCAAAGCCCGTGTAGTGGTACTCGTCTTTGTTGGCACCGCACACCAGACTGCCCGCGCCTTTTAAGGACGCATCAAAAAGCACGGTTGCATTTTTATCAAGGTCCATTGGCCCCAAGTATCCAGCGCAAAGGCCGGAATCCTCGGTGATTGTGGCCGGATAAATTTCGCAGCCCATGTACCTGGAAAGCTTTGTTTCCTGCAGGTCTAAATCGCCGCGCATAAACACAATAATGTAGCTGTTATCCGCTTTCCGCTGGTAAACAACGGCTTTGCAGCATTTATCCCGGGTTGTACCCAAAAACTCTGCAACTTCATCTATTGTTTTCTGGCTTGGTGTATGAACCAATTCCAACTGGTAAGAAGTTCTTACCGGTTGATTCTTCACAATATTTTCTGCAGCTTCCATGTTGGCACGATAGTCACATTTTGGGCAAATTACAAGGGAATCTTCGCCAGCTTCCGTTAAAAGCATAAACTCGTGAGCAATTTTACCGCCCATCATGCCGGAGTCGGACGCTACGGAAATTACTTCCGGCACACCAACCCGGGCATAAATACGCTCGTAGGCCTTGTGGCACCGGTCGTAGTATTTTTCCAAGTCTTCCTGGGATGTATGGAACGAGTAGCCGTCTTTCATTGTAAATTCCCGCACACGAATAAGGCCGCCGCGGGAGCGGGCTTCGTCACGGAATTTTGTCTGTATTTGGTACACCATAAATGGATATTTCGCATAGCTTTGCCCATATTCCCGCACCAGTTGAAGACAGGCCTCTTCGTGGGTCATGCCCAGCACAAAAGGCGTGTCGTTACGGTCTGTAAAGCGCAGAAGCTCGTCATTTATCTGGTCGTACCTGCCGGACTCCTGCCAAAGTGATGCGGGCAGAACTACAGGGAACAGCACTTCCTGACCGTCTATGGCATCCATTTCCTCACGGATTATTTGTTCAATTTTTTGCGTAATCCTACGAAGGGGCATGTACATGGAAAATATCCCGTTTGCCACCTGCCGCATATATCCGCCGCGAATCATTAACGCGTGACTGTCGATAACGCAGTCTGTTGGGCGTTCCTTAAAACGGTCGCCTACAAGTTTGTCGAGTTTCATTGTGTCCTCCAGTATTTTAATTTTACACCTTCTACCGCTCCGGCTTCATAAGCGGGAACAGTACGCATTCCCTAATCGGCCTGTCTATCATTACGGAAAACAGCCTTTCGGAAACACCAAAACCAAAGGCCGGCGGCATACCATATTTTAACGCTTCAATAAAATCTTTATCGTCGTTATGGGCTTCCTCGTCCCCCGCTTCGCTCATTTCCCGCTGCTCTTTAAAACGCAGCTCTAAATCCAGCGGGTCATTTAACTCTGTATAACCGTTACCCATTTCGGACCCGGCCAAAATCACCTGCATCTGGTCAACTTTACGCGGGTCGTGTTTTAACCGTTTTGGCAGCGGGTTAAGCTGAACAGGCTGCCCCGTTAGAAAACCCGGCCCGGATAAATCTTTGCGTACCAGCTTCCACAAAACGTCCACAAGCCGCCAGAAACCAAGCCCCGGGTCGTAGGAAACGTTTAAGGAATCCAATTTTGCCTTAATTTTTTCCACGGTGGTGTCATAAATGTCAATGCCTGTATTTTCTTTTATTACTGTTTCAAAATCATAAATTTGCCATTCATCATCCATGTCAATTTCAAAACCCCGGGAAGTGAATTTCGGGCCGCCCATTACGACCTTAGTCACCACCCTGTACATGTCCTTAACCATTTCCATACCGTCTCTGCAATCTGCATATGCCCAGTAAAATTCCATTTGGGTGTAATCCTGCAAATGCTCGGGGCTCATGCCTTCGTTACGGAACTGCCGCCCAATTTCAAAGGTTTTTTCGTACCCGGCAACAAGTAATTTTTTCTGCCACAACTCACCCATGGATATGCGCAAAAACACGTCAATGTCCAACGCGTTGTGATGGGTCGCAAACGGTGTAGCCGCTGCGCCCCCGGCGGTAACTTCCAAAATTGGGGTTTCTACTTCTAAAAAGCCGCGCTCCAGCAAGTAATTTCTAATCGCGCTCCAAAACAGCTGCTTTTTAATAAACCGCTCCCTTACTTCACTGTTCATGATTATGTCCAGGTATCTGCGGCGCAGGCGCAAATCGTCGTCTGTAATGCCGTGGAATTTTTCCGGCAGGGGCTTTAAAGCCTTTGTAATGTGACTAAGCTTATGTGCCCGTACGCTAATTTCCCCGGCTTCCGTTGCAAACACTTCGCCTTCCACGCCAATTATGTCACCGATGTCCGCCTTATTGAATATTTCGAATTCCAGTTCGGACACCGCGTCTTTTCTTACATATATTTGAATTTGGCCTTCCACATCCTGAATGTGGGCAAAGCCTGCTTTTCCCTTAACTCTTTTTGTCATTATTCTTCCGGCAACGGCAACGGACATTTTCTTTTCCGCCAGTTCATCCCTTGTGCAGCCGGATACTCCGTTTTTTATGGATGCAGAATGATGGGCTGGCGTAAACTTATCGCTGCCAAAAGGGTCAACACCCATTTCCTGCAAGTTCTTCATTTTCTCCAGCCTAACGGCTTCTTGTTCGGTTAAATTTTCCGTAACTAATGCGTTCTCGTTCATTTCTATTCCTCCTATATTCTTTCAACCAAAACACGTACGGCCAGGGCAACTAAAATTATTCCCCCAAGCAGTTCCGCTTTGGATTTGAATTTTAATCCAACAAACTCACCAAGTTTTACACCCAGTGCAGACATTATAAAAGCAATAACCCCAATTAAAACAATTGCCGGTACAATGCTTACCCGGGCAAAAGCAAAAGTAACACCGGCGGCAAGTGCATCAATGCTTGTTGCTATGGCCAGTGGGAACATTGCAGCAACCCCCAGGCATACTTCTTTACCCGGTTCGTCGTCATTTTTAAAGCTGCCCACAATCATTTTTACGCCCAAGAATGCCAGTATGGCAAATGCAATCCAATGGTCTAATGCCGTAATCCGTTCCGCAAACACACCACCGGCCCAATAGCCGATTAGTGGCATAATGGCCTGAAACACACCAAAATACAGCCCAACAATTACTGCGTTTCTGATCCGAAATTTTGGTGCTGTAAGCCCAATACAAATGGCAACCGCAAAAGCGTCCATTGCAAGTGCCAACGCAAGCAAAAACAACTGGGGAATACTCAAATCCTCACCTCTCCGGCAATGCGATGGACAATTCAACTGTATGTCCATGCTACATATTAAAGAATTTGTAAGCTAATTGTCAAATTTATTTGACATAATCCTAAGATTTGTGTTATATTCCCCTTGCACCAAAAAATGGTGTTTTTTTCAATGCTAAAATCTAGAAGGAGGAGTACTAATGCGTACAAAAATAACCTTGGCTTGTGTAGACTGCAAACAACGTAATTACAATACTACCAAGGAAAAAAAGAACCATCCGGATCGCATGGAGGTTAAAAAGTATTGCCGTTTTTGTAACAAACACACAGCGCATCGCGAAACAAGATAGTCGCTTCCGAAAAGCGCGGTAAGGAGTAGCTCATGAGCGAAGAAAGCAAAAAACATGAAAAATACGAAGGCCCTAACGCTGTTCAAAGCGTTTACAGAACTTATAAAGCAGAGTTCAGAAAAATTGTATGGCCTTCCCGCGAGACACTAATAAAGCACACAGTAACAGTAATTATTGTTTCGCTAATTTTTGGCGCGTACATCGCACTAACAGACGGTATTTTCGGTGCTGTGTTTAGTCGGTTTGTTCAACTGGTCGCACCGTTTATCGCCTAGGAGGATTTATGGCAGAAGACGCTAAATGGTATGTTGTTCATACCTATTCCGGTTACGAGAATAAAGTAAAATCTTCCATAGAAAAAATCATCGAAAACCGCAACATGTACGATCTTTTCGACCAAGTTGTTGTTCCCGTTCAAGACGTAGTAGAAGTTAAAAACGGGAAAAAGAAAGCTGTCCAGCGTAAAATTTACCCGGGCTATGTTCTTTTAAAAATGGTTTTAACCGACGAAACTTGGTTTATTGTAAGAAATACCCGCGGTGTAACCAGCTTTGTAGGCCCGGCATCTAAGCCGATACCCCTTACAGACGAGGAAATTATCGCAATGGGCATTGACATGCCTGATTTTGAACTTAACTTGGAAGTTGACGAGCTTGTCCGTATTATTACAGGCCCATTTGAAGGCTCTGTTGGTACAGTAACAGACGTTAACCATCAAAAGAAAACCGTATCCATTACATTAAGTGTATTTGGACGGGAAACACAAGTAGAACTTGATTATCACATACTACAGCGTATGTAATTATGTGGGAGGAGCAGCTAAAAGCTGCCTGTTAACACCACTAGGAGGAAAATTAAATGGCAAAAAAGATTACGGCTTATGTAAAACTGCAAATTGAAGCAGGAAAAGCCACCCCCGCCCCACCTGTTGGCCCTGCTCTTGGTCAACACGGTCTAAACATGATGGGCTTCTGTAAAGACTTTAACGAGCGCACCAAAAACGATGCAGGCATGATCATTCCTGTAGTTGTAACTGTTTATCAAGACAAGAGCTTCTCTTTTATCACCAAAACACCACCGGCTGCAAACCTTTTGAAAAAAGCCTGCGGACTGGACGCGGCAGCGGCTACACCGGGCCCCAACACAAAAGTTGCAACCATTACAAGAGCAGAGGTTCAAAAAATAGCAGAGACAAAAATGGCCGACCTTAACGCAGCCAGCATTGATGCAGCAATTAGCATGGTTTCCGGCACCGCCCGCAGCATGGGCATTGTCGTAGTAGATTAAGGGAGGTTTGACATATGAAACGCGGTAAAAAATATACAGAAAAAGCAAAACTTATTGATAAAACAATGTTGTACGATACAACAGATGCAATTGACTTGGTGCAAAAAACCAGCGTAGCTAAATTTGACGAAACCGTGGAAGCTCATATTCGTCTTGGTGTAGACTCCCGCCACGCAGACCAGCAAGTTCGCGGTGCGGTTGTTCTTCCTCACGGTACAGGCCGTACAGTGCGCGTTTTAGTATTCGCCAAAGGCGAAAAAGCAATTGAAGCTGAAGCCGCCGGTGCAGACTTTGTTGGCGCAGAAGAGTTGGTAGCCAAAATCCAAAACGAAAACTGGTTCGATTTTGACGTTATCGTTGCCACACCGGACATGATGGCTGTTGTAGGCCGCATTGGCCGTGTACTGGGCCCCAAAGGCCTTATGCCAAACCCCAAAGCCGGTACAGTTACCCAAGATGTAACAAAGGCAATCGAAGACATTAAAGCCGGTAAAATCGAATACCGTTTGGACAGACAAAACATTATTCACGTACCAATCGGTAAAGTTTCCTTTGGTACGGAAAAATTGCAGGACAACTTCCAAACCCTAATGACAGCGGTAATTAAAGCAAAACCCGCCGCCGCCAAAGGTACGTATCTAAGAAGCGTAACCCTTGCAAGCACAATGGGCCCCGGCGTTAAAGTTAATGCAGCAAAGTTGACAGAATAAGAGTAAGCTTGACTATAAAAAAAGGCTGTTTCGTTAGCTCGAAAACGATAATTACCTATTGCTCCGAATCGATGATTGCCTTCGGCACTAATCGATAGTCGCTATAGGTAATTATCGTTTTCTTACTTGACGAGACAGTCTTTTTTTTAATAAAAACCCAACCATGTACATTTTCGCGGTACTTAATATATAATGACGCGCCATAAACCAAACAGAAAGTGACACCACCATGACAAACCCCTTAACCATTCTGGAGCAGGAATATCTGCCAAAATCCTTGGCTTTGCCTACATGAAAATGAACTGCAAAGAAGATGCGGAAGATTTGGCGCAGGATATTGTGCTACAAATTTTGGCGGCAATTAGTGCGGGCAAGTACATTGACAACTGGAATGCCTTTATTTGGACTGTGTCAAACCGTACATTTTATAAGCGGCTTCGTAACAAAAGGGAGACAGCTTATTTGCTGCACCCCATGGACAGTGGCGAGCTGGTAGATGACGCGCTGCTAAAATCCGAAGAACGCCGTCTACTGTTGCGGGAAATTTCTTTCCTATCTAAGAAATACAGAGAAGCCGTCATCCTTCATTATTTCGAAGGCAAGACCTGCGAAGAAATTGCAAAAATACAAGGGAAAAGTTCCGGTACCGTAAAATGGTGGCTTCACGATGCGCGAAAACATATAATGGAAGGGATGAACACCATGCGAGAATACGGAATTAAAAGCATTAACCCGGGAACACTAAAAATTTCCTGTACGGGCAGCCTTGGGGCAGACAACGAACCCGTAAGCTGCGGAACTTGGAATATTCGCGCCTTATGTAGAAGACGAGATAAAATATCTGGTAGAAAACCAGCTAATGAAAGAAATTTCCGGTAAGTATCAGACGGATTTTGTAATATTGCCCGGGCAAAACGTATCAACGGCAACAGAAATTTACAAAAACTGCTTCCCCGGATATCTTAACGATTTAATGGCGTTCTTGGAAAAGCATAAAGATTTGCTGACAACGGAGCAGTTTAACAAAGCCGGGTTTACCTGGGACAGGCTGCTTTGGGTGTACTTGCACTATTTTACCAACCACCTACTGGAGAAGTTCAAATATGATGTTTGCAACGCTGTAAAATACTGGGACATACCGGACCGCCCAAAAGGCGGCAAATGGATTGCACTGGGGTTTGAGGGCGGCTTCCCCACCGACCAAGCAGAGTTTCTTCCATACATGCCGTGGGATGGCCCTGTCCACAAGGTAAACGGGGAGTTTGCTCAAGGGTTTTTCCACTATTACAGCGGCCTTAACAGTTCCGTATTATTCAACCTGCCGGATGGCATTTTTGCCTTATGTAATGAAATTGCTAAAGGCAAGCCGGTGGAAGAGCTGGATGAAGGGCAAAAATACCTGTTTAGCGTTGCAATTGAAAAGGGCCTGTATGTAAAAGACGGCGACCTGTGCAAATTAAACTACTACTTTGCAACGCAGCAAGATTTTTGCGAGTTACATGAACTGGCAAAAGATTTTTACGGCACTGCTGAAAAACATTTTTACAGAGGGTGGAAAAAAATAATTGCGGCGTATAAACACAGTGTACCAAAGCACCTACACTGGCAAATGGGGAATTTTCTATCCAATAATTTAAACGCGTTTATTACATGCTCTATTTACGAAGCAGAGAAAAACGGCCTTCTTTCACAGCCAAAGGGCGCGGATAAAGCGTGGCTGAGTTTGTTCTCCTGCGAGCGGTAAGATAAAAGGGCTGTCTTCTCAGAAATTTCACATTGAAAAACTTCTGAGGAGGCAGCCCGGTTTTAACGACAATTATCAAGAATCATACTTTAACCAGCATCGAAAAAGGCATAGCCATTGAATGTACAAAATTTCTCCGCTTGCCCCAATTGGGTTTAATTTCGCATGGTGCAGCGCAGTTGATATTTGACGTTTTGTAAGCAGGGCTTGTTTTCCGAACAGTCCAAATTTAATCCCATAGGAAATAAAATGGTAATATGCGTTTCGATTTATAACATCGGGCTCTTTTTTGCGCGACATATGCAACAAAACAACATCAACAGCGGGTGACGGATGAAAGTCATCTTTGCTAAAATAATAAATTATACTCAGGTCATAAAATGGCTTTAGTAAGAGGGATTGGAGGTTTTCGGTGGGTTTCCCACAAAATCGCTTTGCCGCGCCTTTTTCCATTATAAGCCATGCATCCTGCGGCGAATTTTCACATTGGGTAAGCTTTTTTACAATTTCAGTTGTAATTGAAAACGGAATATTTGCAAAGATTTTATACTCTTCTGAAGTGGGCAGCCCCCATTTCAGAAAATCTTGATTATAGAGTTTTATGTTTGTGACAGCGCAATATTTTGTAAGCAGTCTGCTGTATAATTTTTCGTCAATTTCAATAGCAGACAATTTGCGACATTTTTTATATAACATATCGGTAATATGCCCTTTACCAGGGCCAATTTCAATTACATAATCATTTTTGGTAATAGCGGCAAGTTTAATCAACCTATTGATTATTTTTTTGCAGGTTAAAAAATTTTGAGATACCCAGACCGGCGGATGTTGCCTATTGATTATATTTTTTGGCATAAAAAATGCACCTCTTTTAAATTATTGGAACGAAAAAAAGGCACAAAAAAAACAAAGGCAGAATACTCCCTAAGATTTAATGTGCCTTAATTAACGAATCCTAATAATTAACATATGCGGATTCATTAAACCGGCTGTTGGAGATATTTTACTACTTAAAGGCAGAATCCCGTGAAGCTCACATACAGGACGGAGTAATTAGCGACGACAGTATTATCGCCGGAATGAAAAAAGCCTTTGAAACCATCTGTCAAGGTTCCTTAGAATTACTGGCCGACAGGGAGGGCATAAAAATTGCCCGGTCTTTTATTTATGATTACGAACCGGATTTTGAGCAAGATCACAACCACGAAGGAGGCTACTTGGATGACTGGGCAGACGAATGGGAAACATAATTTACTGCGGGCCAACACCATTAACCCGGTACTTTTGCAGCAAAATGCTTACTTTGAGTCGCTGCTGCGAGCCGCATACGAAACAGGTGCCATAAACGACGATAACATAAAGCGTATTCAAATGGATTGCCTGCACCTGTTGGCAGAAAAAACGAATAAATACACCGGCGGTTCCGCTTCTGTCCTTATCGAAGATGCGGAAACCATAATGAAATCCAACTTGTACACCGTCGGCCTGTATTTAAAATCACTGGCGACACCGGCTGATGCAGTTGACGTTGTAAAGTCTACACCGGTTTCTCAATTGTATGAACTTGGTCAACGGAAAATAAAAACAAAACTCGCGCTGTGTAAGCATTTATACCGCAATGTTGTAAAAAATATGATGGGCATAGATTACGCCTATTATAAATTGACGCTAACCAAAGAAATCCCGCAATTTCTCGCGCTTTATACAGATTATCACATCTGGTATAAAGCCCACGAATTGCCCGGGAATGTTACATTTTCGTACCCCGTAGCCTGCCAAGGGGATTTGACTAATGATTATTTGGGAATTGAGTATGTACAAAAATACCTGGAAGCACTTTACTATGAAAATGTTTTTTGTAAATGCTTTACGGACGATGTGATTTATCGTGTTTTACATGACTTTCACTGGGATTATAATGACATCTTGTTTAATGTATTCGAGAGGGTTTTACAGGCCGCGGTTGGACGTGTGGTGCTTGAAGAAAACGTGATGTTTTCAGATGCTTATGAAAAATCAATATGTAAAATTGGGTTAGAGAATGCAAATGCGCAGAAGTATGTGAAAGATGCAATGCAAAAAATTTAGGCAAACGTCTTGCGAGCTTTTTCGCGCACAGCGCGAAACGGCGAAGCAATCCGGTGACTTTTTACAAATTCAAAGTCGCTGGATTGCTTCGTCACCTACGGTTCCTCGCAAAACCGGCTTACCCCTACCCAAGTACTTTTTTCGCAAGCTCTAACGGCGGAACAAAATTTCCGTTTTCCATTTCCCACACGCGCATAACCCCCGCAGAAAACTCGTCAATCACCATTATGTTGCCATCGGAGTCCCGGCCAAATTCCAGTTTAATGTCGCACAGCTCCAAGCCTATTTTAGCCAAATCATCTTTAATTATTTCGCAGATATTTTTTGTCATATCCGACAATTGTACATATTCGCCGGGCCGTAACACGCCCAAGGCTTCCAGGCTTTCTTGGTTAATCATTGGGTCGCCGGCGGCATCGTCTTTTATGGACATTTCAATCACAGCAGGTAAAGGAGCATTTTCTTCCACCAAGGAACCATAACGGCGTAAAAAGCTGCCAAGTGCCCTGTACCTGCAAATAACCTCCAGGCAGCCTTTGCCAAACATTTTGCTGGCTTTTACCACCATTGTACGGGCGGGGATATCCGCGCTTACAAAATGGGTGTTAAACCCGGCGTTGTTAAGTAATTCGAAATAATAAACAGACAGCCCAAGCCCTGCCGCGCCCACGCCCTCCACAGTTAAACCTACTTCGTTGGCACCCGGGTCAAAAACCCCGTCTACGCCTGTCATATCGTCTTTAAAAAATAATTTGTACAAGCCGTTGCCCAAATCGTATACGTCCTTGGTTTTGCCTTTGTAAACAAGTTTTTCTGCCATTTATACCATTCCTCCGTCAAGATTAACTACCTGCCCTGTTAAGTATCCGGCTTTTTCGGAAGCCAAAAACACCGCCAAATCCCCCACTTCTTCCGGCCTGCCGAAACGCCCAAGGGGTATGCCGTCGATAAAACCTGCCTTGTCTTCCGCAGAAAGCCTGTCATTCATACGGGTTTCAAAGGCCCCGCAGGCGATTGCGTTAACCCTAACCCCGCTGGGCCCAAGTTCCTTTGCCAGGGCTTTTGTAAAGCCGATAACCCCGGCTTTTGCGGCGGAATAAACCACCTCGCAGGAAGCCCCCGTTACGCCCCACACAGACGTTATGTTAATTATGCACCCGGTCTTTGCCCGCACCATACCGGGCATTGCCAAGTGGGACGCGTTAAGCGTTGTTTGTAAATTGTCCGCCAGTATTTTAGAAATTTCTGCCGGAGGCATATGGCCAAACAACCCAAAATGGGCCGTACCCGCGTTGTTGACCAAAACTTCTACAGGCCCGTACGTCCTTTCAATTTCCGCAAGCATATCCCGCGCGGCGGAATAATCGGATAAATCCGCGATAATCCCCATTACATTGCCGACAAAGCGGGTTTGCAGTTTTTTCACGGCGGCATCAAGACCGGCTGTGTCTTCGCGCCCGTTTAGCACAACCGTATGCCCTTGCCGCGCAAAGGCTGCAGCAATGCCAAAACCTATTCCCTTACTTGACCCCGTAACCAAAACTACCGACATAATTTACCCCCTGATATCTAAAAAGACCACGGACATAAAACCCATGGTCTAAAACATTTCTAATACTTACGCTTACGAGCGGCTTCAGATTTCTTTTTACGTTTGACACTGGGCTTATCATAAGCTTCTCTTTTACGGATTTCACCCATGATTCCCGCCTTTGCACAATCGCGCTTAAAACGCCGAAGCGCGCTATCCAGAGTCTCATTATCTTTAATAACTACTGTTGACATTGGACTTCCCTCCCTCCGGCACCTGCGCTGATGATGGTTCCGCTTTATAACCGACTTCTGTCTTAGTAAAAAACGAGCCGTTCTTAACCGGAACAAACAGTTAGTTACGTTATACTAAACCATCATTGGCAAATCGTCAAGCGAAAAATAATAATATTGAAAATTATGTTAGTCCAAAGGTAGTTTTTGACGCTTCACATGAAATATTTTGCAATGATGTACTTTTGTTAAGCAGTTATGCTATACTGTGTACGTAAAATAGGTATTGATTATACGAGCCGGAGGCAGACGTGGGAGCAAATAACAAAAAAAAGAAAAATTACATAGGCAAGCAGCATAAAATCAAAGCAGTTTTGCCGGGTATAATTGCGTCTGTTTTTTTGTTGGCAACTATTTTGTGTATTTCTGTTGTGGCCCTTTTTGTGTTCGACCACTCATCTACAAAAGAAGGCGGCGTTTTCTATGTGTTTCTGCCTTCAGCAGAACAAAATAACACAGAGCAGCCCGAGACGAATACAACACCTGCTTACGAGCCAGCAGACTATGTAAATTTGCTAAACGAAAGTGACACATATGAAGAGCCGGGTGCCGAAAACCCGGAAGACGAAGACCCTTATGAAAACACTGATTATTCACAAGGCGAATTGCCTGCAAGCACAACAGAAGATATACCAACGGTTGAATATTTGCCATATGAACCCATTATTGATACATCAACCCCTCAACCGCCGCAGCCGCCAATAATTGTTTTACCGGATACTCCTTTCAACTCGTTTTCGTTTTACATCCCGGAAAACTCCCATTTGTACGAATATTTCCTGGGTAATAACCCGCACCTTTCCGCAGAAACGGTTGTGTGGAAAGTAAACGCTCATTTGCATTTGCCATTTTATTATGTTATTCACGTAAACTATAACCCAAATCCGCTGCTGGTAAACCCATTTTACAGGCTGCCGCCGGGGTTTGTGCCGTACCCTCTTGTCCCTGTCAACAATGCAGATTGCCACTTGCGTGCCACACCGGAAACTGTTGCGGCCTTTCATGCCCTTCGCACTTCCGCAAGGGAAAACGGCTTTGACTTATCCGCAACATCTGCGTACCGCACGGCAACACGCCAGGCAGAGCTGTTTTCTGCCAGAAATTATGTAGACGGCGTGGTGGCGCGGCCATACCACAGCGAACATCAAACAGGGCGGGCCATAGACCTGTGGGGCCCGGGCGGGCTGCTGGATGCCCGTGGGCCGTCACCTACCGGTAGATGGGTGGCAGAAAATGCTCATTATTACGGCTTTATAATCCGCTACAGGGCAGACACCACACACATAACCGGGTTTATTTACGAACCGTGGCACATAACATATGTAACAGTAGAAATTTCTATGTACATGCACGAAAACAACATTTTCAGCTTGGAAGAGTTTGTAGCACGGCATCCGGAACCAACCCTTCAAAGAGGTTGATCATAAAAGCGGCTGCGCCGCTTCCCGCAAGACGAAGCCGAGGAAGTGGAAGCGGGATTCATTCCTGCTGTAACGGCGGGGTTTGGGGCAGAGCCCCATTAAAAATAGAAATGAGTTGATTTGCATGTTATGGGAAAATTTAACGGTACAGCAGTTTGCGCAAGCCGTAAAAGACACCGGCGTTTGCGTTCTGCCAATTGGCGTACTGGAGAAGCACGGCAACCATCTGCCGCTTGGCACAGACATGATTTCGTCACGGGCAGTGTGCGAGGCCGCTGCCAAAAAAGAAAGTGCGGTAGTATTCCCCTACTACTACATGGGGCAAATTTCCGAGGCAAGGCATTTCCCCGGCACAGTCGCGGTGTCTCATCAACAAATGATGGACAACTTGCTTACAATGTGCGACGAAATTGCCAGAAACGGGCTTAAAAAAATCTTAGTCATGAGCGGCCACGGCGGAAACAATTCCTTCCTGCCGTTCTTTGCCCAAGAATTCCCGCGGCTTAACCGGGATTACTGCGTTTACACAAGCTTTATCGGCAATTACAGCCACGAACAGCGCAAGCAAATAATGGAAGCCGCCAAAACAAACGACCTGGGCCAACACGCTGGCATTGGCGAAACATCCATGATAATGCACCTTCGCCCGGAACTTGTACACATGGATACTCAAGACCCGAAAGAAGGCGCGTCCCTTGGCAGGTTGGACAACATCGAAAACCACGGAATGTTTACCGGTTTTAACTGGTATGCAAAGTTCCCCGCCCACTTTGCCGGTGACCCTACAGGCGCAAACCCGGAACTTGGCAAAATGATTTTTGAAATGGCAGTTGACAATATCGCAGCAGCCATTAAGGCGATAAAAGAAGACGAAATGTCTCCGCAATTTGTGAAAGAGTACGCACAATACGGAAGTGACCCATTTTCTACCCCGGGGTTTTATGAATAAAACGTAAAACGATTTGTTTTGTAAAAAATTTGCCAATTGTTGCATTTTCCTTTATAATCTTGACTTCAGCAGCAAGCAAGGAATAAAAAGAGCCACGAGAGCAGTAGCCATGCGTGCTTGTGGCTGTGGAAAAAATAAATAAAAGAGTAGAAC
>JGI20163J15578_10000473_pt1 | contig 16677 bp, 13 predicted proteins | sample TergutCu122P1_FD_15578 | JGI IMG/M metagenome (IMG submission 15578)
GCATATACCCTAAGAGGAGCTGTACGTATCATCGGGATTGGGGCAATTGCTGCCGCCGGGGTACTATTTATTACCAGCAATTTGAGTACCGCAATCATTGTGATGTTTATCTCTTGCCTGTTGTACTTTGTGGTTCACCCAAGGATGAAAGTTTTTATTGCGATCTTATTGACCGGTGGGGCCGCCTTAGCAGGAGTGCTATGGTTTATTTACAATCATGTAGACCATACCACCAATTTCCGCATGGGAAGAATTATTGCATGGATGAATCCGGAATATTTTGCCGACGCCGGTGGCTTTCAGGTAATGCAAGGACTATATGCGATTGGTTCCGGTGGCTTTTGGGGTAGAGGGCTAGGGAATAGCACTCAGAAGTTGGGGATTATCCCGGAAGTGCAAAACGATATGATTCTAGCCATTATCGGTGAAGAATTGGGCGTGTTTGGGATTATTGTATTGCTGGCCTTATTTGCCATGATGTTATTCCGGTTAATCTTTATCGCCCAAAACGCACCGGATTTGTTCGGTTCCTTGCTTGCTACGGGAATCTTTGCCCATGTTTCTCTCCAAGTGATTTTAAATGTTGCGGTTGTCACCAACACGATTCCAACCACCGGGGTAGGACTTCCTTTTATCAGTTATGGCGGTACCGCCTTGGCCTTTTTGATGGTCGAAATGGGAATCGCTTTGAATATTTCACGAAAAATAGAGTTTAAATAAACACTGAGAGCGGGTGCCGGTATAGCGTAATCCAATTCCCTTTACGTTTTGACGTAGAATGTGTTTTCATCTGCGAGGCGGAGGAATGAGGCGTAGCGCAAAAACCTACGGCTACCTACGACAAGGTCGTCAGGTGGAAAATAAGGCCAAGTTAACGTAAAGGTAATTGGATTACACTGTAATAGTTTACGATTGCCCTATAATCGCTAAGGATAAGCGCTGCTAGCAGGGCAGGAATGACTTCCGGAATTGTCAAAAATCAAGTGATGTAAAACGCTAATGCGGAAAAAATTATATAAACCTAAAGGAGGAAGAAGATGAGCTATAAAATAGTAGTAGACAGTTGTGGTGATTTATCAGCGGAAATGAAATCTAGTGGAGTTTTTGTTAGTGTACCAATCATGATTACCTTAGGCGATGATGAGATTCGAGATGATGAAACTTTTGTACAAGCAGATTTTCTAAAGAAGATGGCGGAAAGTCCTCATACGCCAAAATCATCTTGCCCTTCACCGGAGGAATTTCAGCAGTATTATCAAGGGGATGAAGAACGGATATACGTGGTTACCCTTTCTTCTGAATTAAGTGGTACCTATAATAGTGCTGTATTGGCAAAAGACCTTTATCTCGAAAAACATGGTGGAAAGAGTATCCATATTTTTAATTCTTGTTCGGCTTGCGCCGGAGAATCGGCTATCGCCTATGTGGTGTGGCAATGCGAACAAGCGGGTATGTCTTTTGATAAAATTGTGGAGACGGTAGAAGCTTATATAGAAGGGCAACACACTTATTTTGTATTAGAGAATTTGGATGTGGTGCGAAAAAGCGGACGTTTGACCGGTGTTAAATCAATTGTGGCCAGTGCACTTAACATTAAGCCGGTGATGGGCTCAACCCCGGAAGGTACGATTCAGCAGTTAGGACAGGGTCGAGGCATCAATCGAGCACTCAAAAAAATGGCCGATTTGGTTGTGGCCGACGTGATTAATCCGGAAGGAAGAATCTTGGCGATTTGTCATTGTAATTGCTTAGAACGCGCAGAAGAGCTACGTAAATTGATTTTGGAAAAGATAAAAGTGAAAAGTAGTTTCATCGTAGATACTGCCGGCGTGGGAACGATGTATGCCAACGATGGGGGGATCGTGGTAGCGCTGTAGGTGTTATTAGAGAAAATATTAAGAAAAACAAGCACAAGGAGAGAAATAATGAGTCAAAAGAAGGTAGAGCAATATAAAAGTGAAAAGAAAAATCGTAAGGAGGCTTTACGTAAAGCAAGGAGAGCAGCCATGATCCGGCGAACTATTGGTACGGTAGTGGGACTGGCTTTAGTTGCTTGGATTGCTTTTTCGTTGATTGACAATTACCAAAGCAATCTACCACGTCAAGAGGTGGTCGTGGATTATTCGGCGCTTAATGAATACCTGGAGACCTTAGGTGAGCAGGAAGATTAGAGACAGATTTTGATGCGATTTAGCGGTGCTAAGGCACAAGGATTTAGGTTTCGTTTTGACAAAATGCATAAAAAAGAAGCGCCAAGCCACGAACAAGCGTTTTTGGCGAGGCGTTTTGCTATTTTCTATATGATGTCATGAAATAACTAGTAATGACGGAAGATAAAGCTCTTTTGGCCATGTGAATGGGACAGAGGAGCTTTTTTGTGAATCATTTAACAGAACATAGTTTCTGTATAAAATGCCATTTTATCAGAAATTAATACTTTTTACTTGAAAAGTGGTGGCGAGTGGAGTATTATGTATACTAAGTGGTAAATTGTGGGGAGAATGAGTTCATATGTTACTAGGGGAGTACACACACAGCATTGATGAAAAGGGACGTGCTATCATTCCGGCCAAACTACGCAATGATTTAGGCGACAGCTTTGTGATTTGCAAGGGTATGGAGGGGTGTCTGTTTATGTATTCTCAAGTGGAGTGGAACAAATTCGTCGAAGAGTTAGAAACATTGCCACGAATGAATAAGGATGCCAGATTGTTCAAGCGATATTTTTTCGGAAGTGCATCAGAAGGAAGCTTTGACAAACAAGGAAGGGCTTCGATTCCGGCTTCTCTTAGAGAAGCGGCAAATCTTGAAAAGGACATTGTCCTTGTGGGAGTTCAAGATCGGGTGGAAATCTGGGATAAGGCACGTTGGGAAGATAGTAGCGATGTGAGCGAAGAAGAATTAGATGCAATTGCAGAACGAATGGAAGCAATTGGGATTCGCATCTGAGAGCGTTTTTTTGTTGTTACTCCTTGATGTAACGAGCAAATGCGAGTGTTAGTAGCCTTGTAAGCCAAGAAGGTTGAACCGGTTCAACCGCATCGTTCGCTAACGGCGACGACACGTATCGCATGTTAGCACATAAAATGCTTGTGCTAAGTGCTCGCAACAGAAGGAGGTTTAGGTGCTATGGCATTCGAACATACTTCGATTTTGTGTGACGAAGTAATTACCGGCTTGGCGATTAGGCCAAACGGCATCTACGTAGATGCCACGCTAGGTGGGGGCGGTCATGCTCTTGCCATCTGTGAACATTTAGTTACCGGTAGACTAATTGGCATCGACCAAGATGAAGCGGCAGTGCAAGCAGCCACAAAACGGCTGCAAGATTTTGCCGACAAAGTCACAATAATCCGGAGCAATTATTGTGAGATTAAAGAGCAGCTCGACCAGATAGGAGTTCAAAAGGTAGACGGAATATTATTGGATTTGGGAATATCTTCGCACCAGATAGATACTGTGGCCAGAGGATTTTCTTATCGATACGATGGACCTCTTGATATGCGGATGGACCAGAGACAGTCCCGGACCGCAAAAGAGATTGTCAATGAGTATAGCGAAGGAAAATTATATCAGGTTATTCGTGATTATGGGGAAGACAAATTTGCCAAAAATATCGCCAAGCATATTGTCTTAGAGCGAAGAAAAAACCCCATCGAAACGACGGCGGCATTAAATGAAGTCATCAAACGAGCAATTCCGATGAAATTCCAAAAAATATCCGGACACCCATCGAAACGTACCTATCAAGCAATTCGCATCGAATTAAACCAAGAGTTGGAAGTATTAAAGCAATCCTTGAGTGAGATGATCGAATTGCTGAACCTTGGCGGAAGGATTTGTATCATAACTTTTCATTCCTTAGAAGATCGCATTGTGAAGAATGCATTTCGCAAGAATGAAAATCCATGTACTTGTCCAAGTCATTTTCCCGTGTGTGTTTGTGGTAAATTACCTAAAGGGAAGGTGATTACACGGAAACCGATTCTGCCAACGAAAGAAGAAATACAGGAAAATAGTCGTTCAAAAAGTGCAAAATTGCGGATTTTTGAACGGGTATAGAGGGAAAGAGTATAGTAGATACATGTTTTTAGGAAGGGGAGATCCTAAAAACGCCGTAATGACGATGCGGATTGTCATTACCAAAAAGGGAAGGGGGTTGATAATATGGCCGTTGCATTCAGAAGCATAGAAAGCAAGCAAGAAGTAAGAACAAAAGAATTAGATTTAATCTATATTCACGGTAGTGTTGTGCCACAACCAGATTATCAACCCGTTTATCCTGAAAAAGAGCGGGTATCTAAGAAAAAAGAAGAAGTTAAGGAACCGGCTAAGAAGTCCCGGCAATTGCCAGGGCAACAGCCCTTGCAATCGGCCCAACGATCGCCTGTGCAATCACCAGGGCGACCGCTTAAGCAATCGCCAGGGCAATCTCCAGGGCGGTCACCAGGGCAATCAACAAAGAAATCGCCAAGGCAATCGCCAAGGCGACCGCATGAGCGATCGCCAAGGCAGTTGCGTGAAAAGCGGAAGCTTGCAAGACAGATAAAGAAGAATCGTCTTCGAGCGTTAGCTATAACCAGAGGATATGCAACATTTTTAATTGTGGCAGCAATTATGGCAGTCGTTGTGTGTGTGATGTATCTGCAGATGAATGCAAGTATTATGCATAGCTCTCGGGAAGTGACCGGGCTACGTCGGCAGTTAACTGATATAACCGCCGCCAATGAGGCAGCTTACCAAGTAGTAAGAGAGAGTATTGACTTAGAGCGGATTCGCGTGCGAGCGGTGGAAGAAATGGGCATGATTAGTGTCCACGAAGGTCGAGTGATTGAATATAATCGGCCTACCGAAGTCCATGTGTTTGTTCATTATGAGATTCCAAGTGATGGTGTACTGGCGATATCACTGCGATAGGACGAGAATGACGCGAGGTATTAAAAGCTAAAAGGGACTACATTACAAGAAGGAAAAAGCATGAGAGCAAGAAGAAACCCTTATCACTTTATTGTCAGAAAGTTTCCGACTCGGATGCAAAAAAAGCTAGTAATGCTGTTTATGGCAATCGTACTGGCTTTTGTTGTTTTGGTTGGCCGAATCACCTATATCAACGCTACCAAAGGGAGTATTTATACTCGTATTGTGTTAGACCAACAAGCCTATGACAGTCGAGTTATTCCCTATCGTCGCGGTGATATTGTGGATCGTAATGGGATTGTTTTGGCAACCAGTGAACGGGTATACAATGTAGTATTGGACGTATATGTGCTAACTGCCAGAGCCGAAAGTGTCGATCCGACTATTCGGATTTTGCAGGCAGTATTTGAACTAGAAGAGGATTATCTGCGACGACGAATTGGGATGAATCCCACCAGTCGCTATGAGGTCTTGGCGCGAGAAATTCCCCACGAAACCTATCGCAGATTTCGCGAGCTTATGGCGGAAGAAACCTATGCCAATACCAATGGGGTTTGGTTTGAAACCAGTTATCGTCGGTTCTATCCTCACGGCGAGTTGGCCGCCCATGTGCTGGGGTTTGCCAATAGTGTAAATGAAGGGAATCATGGAATTGAATTGCGCTACAGTAATTTGTTAAATGGCGTGCCCGGTCGTGAATTTGGCTATTTTGCCGCCGATGCTACCTTGGAGCGGACCTTACGTCCGCCGCAAAACGGACATACGATTGTCAGCACCATCGACTTCACCATTCAAAGTTTAGTGGAACATCGAATTCGCGAGTTTAATGAAGCTCATCGGGACAATTATCGTGTCGGTGAGGCGGGAAGTTTAAATACCGCTGTTCTTGTGGTGGACCCCAATACCGGAGAAATCTTGGCGATGGCGACATATCCGGATTTTGATTTGAATAATCCAAGAGATTTAACCCGTCATTTTGAGGACGGCGAACTGGCCGCAAAAACAGAAGAAGAAAAATTAAACGAAATGGCGAGGATTTGGCGCAATTTCTGTATTACATATTCCTTTGAGCCGGGCTCTACGGCCAAAGCCTTTACCATTGCCATGGCTTTGGAAACAGGGGTTATCACCGGTAATGAACTATTTCATTGTAGTGGTTCGATGCAGGTCGGCGTACATGACATTCGTTGCTGGGTGCGGGAGGGACATGGTACCCAAAGTGTAACAGACATTATGGCCTTTTCCTGCAATGTTGGCTTTATGCAGATTGGGATGAAAATTGGCATCGAGGATTTTGTGCGTTATCAGCAGATTTTTGGGATGGGTAAATATACCGGAATCGATTTGCCCGGTGAAGCATCTGTCGCCGGACTAATGCGAAGTGTGGAAGAGATGCAGATAGTGGATTTGGTCACTAATGCCTTTGGTCAAAACTTTAACCTGACCATGGTTCAGATGGTTACCGCATTTTCCTCCCTTATAAACGGCGGATACTACTTCCGTCCCTTTGTGGTAAGGCAGGTGGTGGACGAATTTGGCCGCGTAGTGCAAACCAACGAGCCGGTGATTGTGCGTAAAACCATTTCTCACGAAACCAGTGCCACGGTTAGAGAGCATATGGAGGCGGTAGTAGATTATGGTACCGGAGTAGAGGTATATGTACTGGGGGTTCCCGTGGCCGGAAAAACCGGCACCGCGGAGAAGCTTCCCAGGGACCAGGGGAACTACTTATTATCGTTCATTGGATACGCCCCCCGGGAGAATCCGCAAGTGGTCATCTATGTCATTATCGACGAGCCAAATGTGGCTGACCAGACCCAAGGTTTCTTAGTACGTGAACTGACCAGATTGATTATGCGAGATATTTTCCCACACCTGAACTTAATAGGCGTGGAGATTGATTATGCCGGTGAAGGGCTGCAAGATGATGAATCTTTGAATGATGGATTTTGGTATGATGGAATCTGGTATGAAGAGTCATGGCAAGAAGATTCATGGTATGAAGAGTCATGGAGTGAAGAATGAGGCTGAGAAGGTAGCGCGGTACTTCACGTGCACACATGGAAATCCCCATTCTTGCGCTGTTTGCATCTTCAAGATGCAAAACTTTGCTTGCAAAGTTGCATAAAAGTTTGGCACACGCTTGCTTTGCAAGCGTTGCACAACACTAGCCGCTTCTTGAATCTTAGCGAGGTCTTATCGAGCGTTAGAGCGAGGAACTACATTAAAAAGAAATAGAGGACGAACTAATGAACCCCCACATTGTAATAGCAGTGCTAGTATCTTTTGCGATTAGCGCTATCTTAGGACCAGTAATAATCCCTTGGCTGAAAAGATTGAAATTTGGCCAAACCGTTCGCGAGGAAGGGGTGCAAGCTCACCTAAAGAAATCCGGAACACCAACGATGGGTGGCATCATCTTTCTGCTTAGTATCACAATCACCAGCTTATTCTTTGTGCGGCAATACCCACAGATTATCCCGATCCTGTTTCTGACCGTGGGATTTGGCGTGATTGGATTTATTGATGATTATTTGAAAATTGTAAAAAGACGCTCGGATGGCCTATATCCTAAGCAAAAAATGGCCTTACAAATAATTCTGACAGCTATTTTTGCCTTTTACATTATCCGTATTGCCGAAATACCGTTAACCTTATTGATTCCGTTTAGTGGTGGACAAGTATTAAACCTGGGATGGTTTGCGGTGGTGCTGATGTTTATCGCCGTAATCGGGACGGTAAATGGAACCAATTTTACCGATGGATTAGACGGTTTGGCTTCCGGTGTCACGGTGGTGGTAGCCGCCTTTTTCACGGTGGCAGCGATCCTGCTACAAAGCGGTGTGGAGCCGATTACGGCAGCGGTAGTAGGCGCTCTGTTAGGTTTTATATTGTATAATGTTTATCCGGCGGGCGTATTTATGGGGGACACCGGTTCTTTGGCGTTAGGGGGCTTTGTCATTGGAACCGCTTATGTGATGCAGATGCCTTTATTTGTAATTATCGTAGGGTTAATTTACCTGGTAGAAGTGGTATCGGTTATCCTACAGGTGCTATATTTTAAGAGAACAAAGGGTAAGCGCTTGTTCAAAATGGCCCCCATTCATCATCATTTTGAATTGTGTGGCTGGCCGGAAACAAGGATTGTCGCAGTGTTTTCGATTATTACGACGTTACTTAGTTTAGTTGCGTTGTTGGGGGTGTAATAGAGATGAATTTTCAAGGAAAACAAGTATTAGTATTTGGTTCGGGGATCAGTGGTGTCGCCGCCAGCTGTTTACTTCTTAAAAAGGGAGCGACGGTGGTTTTGTATGATAGCAACGAAGCTCTGGACAAGGAAGCTATCCAAGAGTCGGTGCTTATTCGAACCGGCGGTCCCATGCAGGTGGTTTTCGAAAACGGTTTTTCCGTTTCAGAGCCGGAAAGTACATTGCTAAAACCACAGTATATTTCTAGTTTTGTGAAAAAATTGCAGGTGATGGTTGGGCCGCTTTCTAAGGACATGATAGCTTGGCCTGAATTAGTGATTTTAAGCCCGGGGGTACCTTTGGATATCCCCTTGGTGGAAGCTTTTAAAAAGCATAATATCCCCATCTGGGGAGAAGTCGAATTGGCTTGTGTGGCGGGTAGAGGTGAAATCTTGGCGATTACCGGAACCAATGGGAAAACCACCACCACAGCCCTGCTTGGGGAAATAATCAGAGGATACACGCCAAATACATTTGTCGTGGGAAATATTGGAAATCCTTACACCGGCATTGCTTTGCAAACTGACGACCGTTCGGTTATTGTTGCCGAGGTGAGTAGTTTTCAACTGGAAACCGTTCTTACCTTTCACCCAAAGGTGAGTGCTTTTTTGAATCTTTCACCGGATCATTTGGATCGACATCACACGATGGGCTGCTACATTGCGGCCAAAGAAAATATAGCGAAAAATCAGATCGAGTCAGATTTTTGTATTGTCAACTACGAGGATGAAGTAACCCGTGCATTTGGCGAGAAGATTAAGGCCCAAGCGGTGTACTTCAGCAGCCAAAGAAAGTTAGATAAGGGCATCTATTTATCGGATGGTCAGATTATCTGGCAAGAGGATCCCAAGGCACCCGTGCAGATCTGCCATATCGATGATTTGCTGGTATTGGGCACCCATAATCATGAAAATGTCATGGCGGCCGCCGCTATGGCGATTGTGTATGGGGTGCCGATAAAAACGGTACGAGAAACCGTTTGTACCTTTCGCGGAGTACCACACCGGATTGAATTTGTCGCCGAAAAGAATGGTGTGTATTATTATAACGATTCAAAAGCAACCAATCCGGACGCGGCGATTAAAGCCGTACAAGCAATGAATCGTCCGACCGTGTTAATCGGTGGTGGTTATGACAAAGAAGCTTCATATGATGAATGGATTGAGGCTTTTGCAGGAAAAGTTAAGAAATTGGTATTAATTGGCGCAACCAAAGATAAAATTGCTAAGTCAGCCCGAAAACTTGGGTTTACAGATATTACACTAGCCGATACTTTAGCAGAAGCAGTAAAAATATCGGAAGAATATGCGGTTCGAAAGGATGCCGTGTTACTCTCACCGGCCTGTGCCAGTTGGGATATGTTCCGGAATTATGAGGAGCGGGGAGAATGTTTTAAGGAATTAGTAGAGCAGTTGTGATTGAGAGGGTTTTTTAGCCTTAGGGAGGAACTACCTTGACAACTGATAGTCGTATAAGGATGCTAAGGAGTGCGTAAACTGCTCACGAGAGGATTGAAAGAAAGAGTTTCCGAGAGTGCTCAGAAATTGAATGGAGGTGTTTATGAAGGGAGGAAAGAGAAGAAAAGGAGCTGTATTTTATAGTCTGATCATGTGTATGGTATTATTGATTTTGCTACTTTGTGTTCTATTGCTGTTCCAAGTGCGAGCCATCACGGTAACCGGAATTAACTTTAGTCAAGAAAGCGATGTACTGGAATGGATTCAAGAGGATGAATATGCCGTTAATTCCATCTATATTTGGCTTCGCTATCATGGAAGAAGTACGGATTTACCACCGGCTATTGAATCTATTCAGGTGATATTGCGTTCACCGTGGCATGTGGAGCTTGCCGTTACCGAACGCAACATGATTGGATTTGTCAGGGTGGAGAATCAGCGGGCGTTTTTTGATGAACAAGGAATGGTTTTACTCATCACTGAGGAAGAAATCCCGGGACCACTCTACGTCGAGGAATTGGAGTTTTCAAAAGGAGTAATCCGCAGAAATCAACCCTTACCTACCGATAATGTAGGAGTGTTTTCGCAGGTTGCTGAGTTGGCAGAATCCTTGCGATTGTACGAAATTGTACCGGATCGCATTGTGGCCTACGAGGGAGGAATCAAACTGTTCTTCGACAATGTGATAGCCCGTTTAGGCAATCAAAGTTTTCATGATCGAGTGGCTCAAATTGAACCGATTTTAGAGCGTTTGGCCCATTATTATCCGGGGAGAGGCGGAACTTTGCACTTAGAAGGATTTGAACGTTTTGACAGTTCCATTCGCTTTGTTCCGAATTGATTAAATGATGTTCCTGACCTAGTCATTTAGTAACATTTTTTGAAAATAAGCAAAAATGTATTGATTATTTGCAACAAAGACTATATTATATAGGTAGTGTGAATAGACAACGCTTTGCGTTGGCACTTTCATGGCTAGTTTGGGCATTAGAATGAGGATGCCATGAAGGCTAGTGAGAAAAAAAGGAGGTAGGACTCTTGTTAGAAATTAAAACGAACGAATCAGAAGCGGCCGCGAAGATATTAGTAATCGGTGTCGGTGGTGGTGGAAATAATGCCGTGAATCGAATGATTGACGAGCAGATTGCCGGTGTAGAATTCATCGCAATCAATACAGATAAACAAGCGCTTCAATTGTGCAAAGCGCCAATGCTTGTGCAGATCGGCGAAAAGTTAACTAAAGGGCTAGGGGCAGGAGCCCAGCCTGATATTGGAGAAAAAGCAGCAGAAGAAAGTGAAGAAGAAATCGGCGCGATGATAAAAGGGGCGGACATGGTCTTTGTCACCTGCGGTATGGGTGGTGGTACCGGTACCGGGGCAGCACCGGTCATTGCTCGTATTGCCAAAGAGATGGGAGCCTTAACGGTTGGGGTAGTTACCAAACCTTTCCGTTTTGAGTCGCGCACACGGATGGCCAATGCCAATGGTGGTATCGAACGACTAAAAGAATCGGTGGATACATTGATTGTCATCCCCAACGATAAATTATTGGAGATCGTTGATCGTCGGACAACGATGCCGGATGCTTTGAAGAAAGCGGATGAAGTATTACAACAAGGAATCCAAGGCATCACTGACTTGATAAACGTGCCTTCCTTAATCAATCTGGATTTTGCCGATATTCAAACGGTGATGAAAGACAAAGGCATTGCCCACATCGGTATCGGCCGTGGACATGGCGATGACAAAGCACTAGAAGCAGTGAAACAGGCCGTCGCAAGCCCATTATTGGAAACTACAATCCAAGGCGCTTCGCATGTGATTATCAATGTTTCCGGAGATGTAACTCTATTTGATGCCTCGGATGCAGCAGAATTTGTCCAAGAATTGGCGGGAGAAAATGCCAACATCATTTTTGGGGCATTATATGACGACCATAAAACAGATGAAGCAGTCATCACCGTAATTGCCACCGGCCTCCATAGTATGGGCGGAACTGCTTCTAAGTTGAAAGCAAGATTAGAAGGGCAGGGCTTATCAGGAGTATCCGGCTTAACGCGAGATGATTCAGAGAAAACATTGATTGGACAAGAAACAAGACAATTAGGAGCTCGTCCCCCGGTGGCACCACCACCGATTGTTCAGCCCCAAGCACCACGTAGACCAAGCACCGTGCAGGAGCGAGATATCAAGATCCCCGACTTCTTCCGTAAATAGCGGGTACTTGCTTTACGAATGTCTTTTGATCGCTTAGCAAGAGCGGTACTCGAAGGGTGACTGAGAATACAGCGAGGTATTTTCGAGCACGCATGAAAGTTGTTCGTTTCCTTTAGCGAGGTTCTATCGAGCTTAGGGAAAAGGAACTATCTTGGCTGAAATTGCTATGCGATTGTCCTTTAATTACTTAGCAAGGGCGGTACTCGAAGGGTGACTGAGAATGCAGCGAGGTATTTCCGAGTTTAGGGAAAGAAACGACCCTGTGAGAGACTATTTATAAAGATAATATCCTAGGGCACCGCGTAAGCGGTGTCCTTTCAGAAAGAGAAAGAGGACGAATAAATGGTAGAATATAGTGAGGAGTGTTTACAGGTATTTTTGGAGAAACAAGGACAGTTGTTTCCCGAACCGGTGGCAGATAGTTTGGAAATGGCGGCAGAGTTTTTGGCAGATTGTTTTGCCGTGGTAGTGGATTCCTTGGAGGAAGTGTCGGAGTATTTCGCAGAGATGGGAATTGACACGGAGGCGATGAGCTTAGAGGAACTGGCACAGATTCCGGAGGTGTTTGCCTTGCCGGCAGGACAGTATTTGGTGGTAGAGGGTTGAGGCTTGACATGCATATTTCATAGAAAATAAGTAACTGTTCATTAGAGCACCTCTAAAAGCTACGCTTTTTTCGGTTATGCGAAGCGACGAATACATATTTCACGAAAAATAATCACTTGTAAGCTTAATGGCTTGCGTGCTTATTTTCGTGAACGGTGCTCTCTTGAACAGTCACAAAAAAATAAGGAGAAGAAAAGATGAGAGTAAAAGAAATGATTCAGGAAATAAATGAAAGGTGGTTACTTAAATGTCCGATAATATAATTTTTGATTTGTACCACCCTCTTGATGCAATAGAGATGGCGGAGCTCTTTAATCGAAACCGTTTTCACATGGCCAGGCATAAGCAGGTTACAGCAGATGATTTTTTCTTTATCTTCCGGTGTCGCGAGCCATATTTCACTGTTGTGGCGAAGAAGAAAGGAAAAATCATCGCGACAGTGGGAGCTTATCCGGTGTCAGACCAAAGTGTGGCCGGAAAGAATCAAGTGTATATTGGCTGGTTTTTGGTGGACATGCTTTATCGCCTTTCCTACTCGGTGATTCTGGGTCTGTATCAAAAATTGATGGAGGAATTGTCAAAGACGGATGTTGAAGAGATATTGACAATTGTTCATCCGGACAATGTAACCCCTCTCCATATGACGTTAAAGTGTGGCTTTGTGATTTTGAGCGATGCAAGAAACGAATTTGGCCGGATAAAACTTCACAATTTCACCCCGGCACTAGGTCGCTATGCAGGCATTGACGGAGGGGAGATAGACAGTCAGACATTTGTCTCTTCTTTACCTAAAGTAGACAAAAAAGAAGTCAGAAAAGTGCAACCGAAGCCATTAATTCGGGGAAGATACATTGAATGTGACTATCTATTAGATGGAGCGGAGGTGACCTTACTCTTTGATGTGGTAAATGCAAAGATTGATGGCGGAGAAAAGCCGAAATCTTTAAAAGTATACCCGGACTTTGATACAGAAGGTAGGTATGTCATCGAGAATCGATACGAGGATAAATCAGTTGAAGTAGCTGTAGAGTTAATCATGGAAGAGGAATCAGGTCAAGAAAATGTAAATTACAGCATCGTTTTAAAACAGGGGGAATCAGAGGTGGTCGAATGCGCTAAAGAAGTGAGCGTTTTTAAGTTTAAGCATAATGATAAATGGTATAATCTGTACCCGAATCGTATCAGAGAGATTCCGCCTTATAAAGAGCCGATTGATATAAGCTTTGGCGACTTAAACCTTAGTCTTGACCCCTCGACAGGCTTTATATCGGTGATGGATAATGAGGAAAGTCTGGTATCATTGCTTTGGCCTTGTGCAACGGTTCCCTACCTAGATGGAGTCAATGAACCGCGAATCAAAAACTTGTCGGTGGAACAAACGGAACAGACATTGACGATAGTTGAGGATACAAATCAGGTATGCTTAGTCCGAAAATGTATTCTTTCAGGAGACAAGATGAAGATAATCACCACTTTGACCTGCAAGGAGAAGAAACTTGATGTACGTCCCATCTCGCAAATTTATGCCAGAAAAGGGGTGAAGGGCTATCGCTTAAGGTCAGGCGACAAAGAAATGACTTTTGGCGAAACCAAGATTAGCCACCAAAGATTTGCCCACAGTGACTATCCCTATTGGGATAGTGAGCCGGAACGTTATGCCGACTTTCCGGTGGAGGAGGTTTCTATAGAATATCCAACCGCTACCGTGGATATAACATTTGACAAAAGAGCTGAGTTCATTGATCATGCACCATTATTTATATCTACTTTGGATTTTGATGAGGAAAAATTCTTAGAAAAACAAGTGATAGAAGAGTTAGAGGTATGTTTGACTCGGCGTGCAAGTAACAAATAGAACTGCTATGGAATTGAGACGAGACAAGAGTACACCAAAGAAACTCTTTTGGGCGTAGATTTGGGTGAATAGCCAACGCAAAGCGTTGGCATTTGGACAACGCTTTGCATTGGCATTTTCATGGCTTATTTGGGGCATTCGTATGTGGATGCCATGAAGGCTAGTGTGCATTTGGCATAAAACTTAAGCACAAGGATGCGACTTAGGGGGTTTCTAAAGAGTGCTCGCAGATAGAATGGAGACAAGGATGAACCGGCAACAAGGTATAAAGCAAGAAAAAGAACGTCCAAGCTTCTGGCAAAGGATGTTTGGTCGCTCTTTGAAAGAGAAAGAAATAGATGAGGATATCGGGAAAATGTACATTATCGTTGGTTTGGGGAATCCCACCGCACAGTATATGGGCACGCGGCACAATGTGGGATTTGATGCCATTGATGCGTTGGCTCATGAACACAATATTGCGGTGGAGCAGCAAAAGCATCGTGCCTACATCGGCAAGGGCGTGATCGCCGGACAAAAGGTGATTTTAGCCAAACCACAAACCTATATGAATCGCAGTGGCGAGGCGGTATTTAGTCTGGTAGACTATTATAAAGTGGATGAATCACAAAAACTGATTGTGATTTATGACGATGTAAGTTTAAGTGTGGGACAGATTCGTATTCGCAAGCAAGGTAGTGCCGGCGGCCAAAAGGGGATGAAAAGTATCATTTCTCACTTGGGAAGCCAAGAGTTTTTGCGGATTCGGATTGGCATTGGCGAGAAGCCGCCGCGGATGAACCTGGCAGATTATGTATTGAGTCATTTTTCCCGGGAAGAAAAGGAATTGTTATTTGATAGTTACGAAGCTGCCATCAAGGCCGTGGAAACTATCCTGGCGGGAGATGTGGATGGGGCGATGAACAAATGGAATCGAAAGAAAGCGGTAGAGTAGCGATGCAGGCATTTTTAGCTCCTTTAAAAGAGTTGGCGGATTACCAAGAGATTTTACGGGACCGGATAAAAGGAAAAGGGTTTTTACAGATTACAGGAAGTGCCGGTTCGCAAAAAACGCACTTCATGTATGCCCTTGGCGATGGTTGCTCTTACAGAATCATCGTTTTTTCGAGTGAGGAAGGGGCGCGAAACTGTTACGAGGAATATCGCTTTTTGGATGAACATGTATATTACTTTCCGGCCAAGGATTTGCTATTTTACTATGCTGATATTAAGGGGAAGTATTTACTCCAACAACGACTAGAAGTGATTCGGGGAATCATCGAACATAAGGCGGATGGTCTTACGATTATTACCACCATTGATGCATTTTTAGATGGATTGCCGGATGTGGATGAGGTAATCGAGAGTGCTCTTTCGATTCATCTCACAGATAATCTGGATTTGATTGATTTGCAGCAACAATTAGGCGCACTTGGTTATGAACGAGTGGAACAGGTGGAAAGTCCGGGGCAATTTGCGGTGCGAGGCGGTATTTTAGATATCTATTGCCTAACTGAGGAATTGCCGATACGGATTGAGCTATGGGGAGATGAGATTGATTCGATTCGGACCTTTGATGTGGAAAGCCAGCGTTCGATTGAATCCTTAGAGCAAATCACCATTTATCCCGGCAATGATATGGCGAAAACCAAGGGTGTGTCATTTTTGGATTATTTCCCGATATCCCAAAGTATTGTCTTTTTGGACGAACCAAACCGTCTGTGGGAGCGATTGGAAGAGGCCGAGCAGGAGTACCTAAAAAGTACCGCCCTGCGCCCGGAAGGGGTGGGAGTAATAGATGGTGCGCCCTTGCAGGTGTTCGGGATGAATGAGGTGCTGCGAAAAGTCAATGCCTTTTCGGGAATCGCTTTTTCCACCCTCGAAGCGAGGAATCGTGGTTTTACCATTCGCAAAAGCTATGGTATCCATGTGACAGGCGTAAATCCTTATCATAATAGTTTTGAATTATTGACCAGAGACTTGAAAAGATTGAAGCGAACCGGTTATCGCGTGGTGTTGCTGTGTCGCTCGGTTTCTCGGGCGAAACGATTAGCGGAAGATTTGCGGGACTATGATTTGCATAGTTTTTACAGTGAAGATCCTAAGCGGGAAGTGATGCAAGGAGAGCTGATGGTAGTTCACGGACACGTCATGAATGGCTATGACTATCCTTTATTAAAGTTCATGGTTATCTCAGAGCAGGATATTTTCGGTCGTCCCAAACGAAAAAAGCGACGTCGTCACGGGGGCGGAAAGAGGATTGAAAGCTTTTCCCAGCTGAAGGTGGGCGATTATGTGGTCCATGAAAACCACGGCATTGGCGTCTATGAGGGCATCGAAAAGATAGAAGTAGATAAGATTACCAAGGACTATATGAAAATCGCCTATGCCCAAGGCG
>JGI20163J15578_10000474_pt1 | contig 16675 bp, 13 predicted proteins | sample TergutCu122P1_FD_15578 | JGI IMG/M metagenome (IMG submission 15578)
ATCGTCGGTGATTTTTGGTTTCAAGGCGGCCACCGTTATAACCATGAAGTCGCGATGGATTTTATAAGAAAACTGAATGGCAATAAATATCTGGTCATTGGCAATCACGATAAAAGGCCCTTGAGTTACCCGGAGTTTAGTAATGAGTTTGTCGATATTGCTGATATTATGAAGATTAAACATGACGGACAACGAGTTATTTTGTGTCATTATCCCATGCTTGAATGGGAAGGCGGTCGCCGTGAGGCGTGGCATATCCACGGGCATATTCACGGAAGAAAAGAAAATACCTTCCACTGCTTGCGTAACATGGAGCGAGCATTAAATGCAGGGGCAGAAATAGTTGGATATATGCCTGTCACCTTCGAGGAAATAGTGCAGTACAACGCAGTCCATAAAAGTAGCATTTGAATTTTAGAAAGGACAAATGTATGAAAGAAGCCGCCACGTTCAAAATATCAAACAAACATCTGAAAATGCTTGAAATAATATATAAAGAAGACAATTTTCGCAGCGAGTTTCCAAGGGTTGATGAATATTTAGAATCCTGAGTATCGCAGAGGCACCGCCAGACGCATAGCGAGCATGAATGTCCGTTGAAGCAGAAGAATATCGAACTCAGGGTTTTAACCCAAAGGCAAAGGGAACCATGTCCGACAAAACAATCCGTATACTATGCAACGAAATAGCCCAAGCCCACAAAATATAACTTGCAAGCCCCCAAGATGTAACTTTTTTATGTATTAGGGGTAACTTTGATTAAAAAGTCATCGACAAATGGCTATGCCTTTTTTCGGTAATAGATTAGTGCAAGCATAATAGCGTTTAGATATGATTCAAATATAGAAACATATCTGTTTACTTTTCGACAAAATCATAGTACAATGTACATTAGGTCAGTTGATGATGGAGGTGATGGCTAGTGGCCATAAGATGTAAATTATCGACACTAATGGGAGCGAATCGTTACAACATAGGTCACGTTCACGAAAAAACAGGGCTTTCACGAACCACAGTTTCTAATCTCTACCATGACCGCATGGAGAGAATAGACTATGTGACATTAAGCAAGTTGTGTGAACTGTTTGACTGTACTGTGGGCGATATACTTGAATATTACGAAGATGAATCAAAATAGATGCTAAGGAGGTATTTTGCTTTGTGGTGCAAAGATTGTAGTCGAGAAACCGAAAATGAACAATGTGAGCTTTGCGGACAAACTGCAGAACAAGATATTCCTGTTGAAATTTATTGGTGTGCTGAATGTAAAGTGCCAATCATTAAATCCGCAAACAGCATAGACAAAAGTAGCTGCACACTTTGCAATGGTAGGACAAGATATATGTGTGCAGATTTACGCCCTGTTTTTCCCGAAGAAAGGTTATTGCTTGAAATCATTTCAGCAAAACCAATGGAGTACAAAGATAAATCTGTGTGGGCATCAAATAATCGATACTACATAGACGGCAACTCAAAAATCATCACCAGAAATTACTACACGAAACACCCTGCGGAATATGTTTTAAGATTACTCAATGAATATGAAAAGCAAAACGATTACGGTTTCTTTAACGAAAATATAGCTAAGTTTATCAGAGCTAATCGCAACAGATTGAATTATTTAGTTGACGAAGCTACAGCGTTCATTAAGGAGTCCTCGAAAGACTATCCGCAAGAGCGGATTGTACTTTCGTTTTCCGGTGGCAAAGATTCTACCGTAGTTGCCGACTTGGTAATACGAGCGTTAAAAAATGCCAGCTTGGTACATATATTTGGTGATACCACGCTTGAGTTTCCTTTAACACTTGAATATGTGAACAGATACAAAGCCGATAATCCTAAATCAATATTCAAGACAGCACGAAATGATGAACAAGACTTTTACAAGGTTTGCGAGGATATAGGCCCCCCTGCTCGTATGTTGCGTTGGTGCTGCACGATGTTCAAAACAGGCCCTATTACACGCACGATGAACCGTTATTACCGTGATACGGAAGTCCTTACTTATTACGGAATACGAAAGTGCGAATCGATAAACAGAAGCAAGTACAATCGTGTCGAGGATAGTGCCGATACGATAAAGATACGCAAGCAAAAGACCGCTTCACCTATCTTTCTTTGGAAAGATATTGATATATGGCTCTATATCTTAGGTGAGGACATAGATTTCAATGATGCTTATAGACTTGGATATGATCGTGTAGGTTGCTGGTGTTGTCCGAATAACAATGATCGCGCACAATATTTATCCCGAATATATATGCCTGAGCAATCTATTGGATGGCGGAACTTCTTACTTGATTTTGCAAAGCGAATTGGTAAACTTGATGCTGAAGTTTATGTAGATACAGGAAAGTGGAAAGCTCGGCAAGGCGGCAATGGTGTCGTTGCTTCAGAGGACGTAAAAATCAAGTTTACAAACTGCACGGCTGAGGATAATGCAAAAATTTATGAGCTTAACAGACCCTATGACGATAGCTTTCTTGGGCTACTACTTCCTTTTGGAAAAATCGCAATAGAGCTTGGACGAAAGCTCATAAACGAAACAATAATCATAGATACAAAAACCAATGTGCCGATTCTGTCAATTCAGCCATTTGTACAGGATGGTTACGAATATTCTGTAAAAGTAAAAGCTATGAATGTAGCCAAGCATGAGGATTTGCAAAGAATGGTGTCGTATCAAGTGCGAAAGTTCAATGCTTGCCGCAAATGCCTTAAATGCGAATCACTGTGTAAATATGGGGCTATAACGATAATAGATAACGAGTACCGCCTTAATGATGATAAGTGTAACCGTTGCAAGATGTGCGTAACAGCAAAATACCTAGAGGGCGGTTGCTTAATGGATAAATACTTAAAAACGAAAAGCGAGGGTAAAGTATGAAGTTCAGAGCGCATGATACCTTTTTCATAAGAAAAGGTTGGTTATACAAAGGCACAAAAAATGTGGTCAATGACCCTAATGTATTTATGGGTGTGAACGGAAACCCGATGGATATTTTGGGGATTGGTGCAAACATGGTTAAAGCATTGAGATATTGGCTTCAAGCCGTTGGTCTTACAAGTGAGCCAAATACAGGCAGACGGCAACAAACCCTCACGCCGTTTGGCGAGGTAGTTTTTGAGTGCGATAAGTACATTGAAGAAATGGGAACACTTTGGCTACTCCATTACAAACTCGCAAGCAACGTAGATGAGGCAACAGCATGGTATTTTTTCTTCAATGAGTTTAAGTTGACTGAGTTTACGAGAGACGATTTTGTAGTTCAACTCAATAATTACATCCGTATGAATGACAATGAGGTTTCGGAGCGTTCCCTTGACGATGATTACACCTGTATCATCAACACCTATGTGCCACGCATAAAATCAAATCCCGAAAAAGTGCAGCCGGAAAGCAACATAGATTGCCCACTTGGGGAGCTTGGACTTATTGACATCATCAACAAAAAAGACAAGCTCTATAAAAAATGCACCCCAAAGAAGGACACATTACACCCGCTCATCTTGCTTGCAGTTATTTTAGATAACTCTGCTGACGAAACGGAAATCAAGATTACATCCATTCAAAATGAAAAGAACAATGCAGGAAAGATTTTCAACTTGGACATTATAACGCTTGTAAACCTACTGAACAAGCTCGAACTAATGGGATATATAAAAGTCATAAGAACCGCAGGACTTGATGTAATTAGGATAGACAAAAATATGAATTTTTTAGAGTGTGTCCGTGAGTATTACAGGATAATAAACGAATGACAAACTCTAAAGGATTGGAGATAGGTTATGTTGGATGGGAAAATCAATGTAGTCAAAGGCTTTCAAACATCAGTTAATATTGCCTTTGATTTACACAACAATGAAAAAATAAGAACATTCATCCCTACAATGTCCTCGGTTGACATTGTAGAAGATGTGTTGCATAGCATAAACACTTCGGATGCAAGCCGTGCGAGGTTGCTTGTTGGAGCTTACGGCAGAGGAAAATCTCATATAATTCTTGTGCTTATGTCATTGTTATTTAAGAAAGACATGGCTTTATTCAGCGCGCTACTAGATAAAATGAAAGAGTTGAATCCTAAACTCCATGATTTCACAGTTGAATATTTGCAGAGCGACAGAAAACTCTTGCCGGTTATCGTTAGCGGTAATAGTGCAAGTCTTACTCAGTCATTCTTAAATGCCTTGCAACAAACTCTAAAGAACGAAAATCTTGATGATATTATACCTGAAACAAACTTTGTGGCGGCTGTAAATGCTATTGAGCGTTGGAAAGATGATTATCCCGACACATATGAAAAATTTGTGGAAGCTCTCGGCGAACCAATCTCTACATTCACGATTGCTCTTAAAGAGTTTGATGTTAATGCTTACGACAGATTTATCAGGTTATTCCCAGCCCTTACTTCCGGCAGCGAATTTAACCCGTTTATCGGTTTTGATGTTGCCGAGCTTTATGAGAAAGTTGTAGATAAGCTGAAAGACAGGGGTTACAATGGCATTTATATCATCTATGATGAGTTCAGCAAGTATTTAGAGTCTAGCATTGCATACGCTACAGTTAGCGACACTAAACTCTTGCAAGACTTTGCCGAGCGTTGTGATCGTAGTGGTGACAAACAAATGCACCTAATGCTCATATCACACAAGGATATTTCAAACTACATCGACAATAATCTGCCAAAAGAAAAAGTTGATGGCTGGCGCGGTGTATCGGGCAGATTCAAGCACATCAGCTTACGCAACAACTTTTCACAGATGTACGAAATTATAACTGCTGTCATAAAAAAGGATGAAATGTTTTGGGCAAAGTTTTGCAAGGACAACAATGCTCGATTTAATGACATAGAAAAGCGGTTTGTTGCAAACGGAATTTTAGAAAAAGATATTGCCGAGGTTGCAGTACGGGGTTGCTACCCCTTGCATCCTATATCGACCTTTGTTTTGCCACGTCTTTCTGAAAAAGTGGCTCAAAATGAGAGGACGTTATTTACATTCCTTTCAGCAGAGCATAAACATACCCTCTCCGCATTTTTGGGAATGGCGCAAGGGGATTTCCCCATACTTACGCCCGATTTTATCTATGATTATTTCGAGCCATTGCTCCGCAAAGAACATTACTCAAGTGATACACACAAACTATACAAGCTAACCTCGAAAGTCCTTGATAAAATCGACTCACAATCATTAGGAGCTAAAATCATTAAGACTATTGCTCTTGTGTATATCATTGAGCAGTTTGAAAAGTTCCCGCCTACTTACGATAGGGTTATCGACACCTTTAGAGATAGTGTAGACGATATTGCAGAAATAGAAAAAACGCTTGAATACTTAATTGAAAAAGAATGTATTGTATATCTTAAACGTAGTAACGGTTACTTGAAAATAAAAGAAAGCTCAGGCGTTGACATTCAAAGCGAGATTGAACATACAATCGAAAGAACGAGGAGTTCACTAAGCGTTAAAGACATCCTAAATGGTTCTTCTTTTGATAGTTATATGTACCCGGTTGCTTATAATGATGAAATGGAGATAACCCGATATTTCGATTTCAAGTTTATAGACAGCGGTGAATTTTTTGCCGTTGAAAATTGGGAGCGGAAACTTGAAGATACCGAAGCAGATGGGGTTATTTACGCCATCATTCCAAAAAACATTGAAGAAATAGAAAAAATAAGGGAGAGCCTAATCAGTATTCTTTGTCACCACAGCAGAATTTTGTTCATTATCCCTAAGAAATATACAGACATTGAAAAAATGTGTTTTGAGTATAACGCATTAAAAGAATTGAAAAGCAGTGTAGGCGATGATGAGCTGTTATCCGATGAGTATGACATTTTCATTGAAGACTTAGAAGAAGTAATCGGCAGCTTCATCTTTTCTTACGCAAGGCCTGAAACGAGTGGCTCTGATTATTACCATAACGGTGAAAAACTTAACTTCAAGCGCAAGGCTCAAATGTCAGCCAAGCTGTCTGAAATATGCTATCAGACGTATCCATACACCCCTGTTATTAACAATGAGTCGATAAATAAAAACAGTTTGCCAACTGTCGCAATTAACAGCAGAAGCAAAGTGCTTTCTGGATTGCTCGAAAATGAACTTGAAGTAAATTTGGGGCTTACAGGTACAGGGCAAGACGTTTCTTTCATGCGTAGTACATTGATACAAACGGGCATCTTGCAAAATGAGACAGAAAAACCTGAGCTTAACCTCTCACCTATTGATGACAATATGAGGGTTGTCCTTGCCGTTATCAATGAGTTCTTAGGCAATGCCAACAGCCGCGGCAAAAACTTCAAAGAGCTTTACAATATATTAACTCTACCTCAGAATGGTTACGGAATTAAGAAAGGCGTTATGCCTATCTATATTGCTGCCGTTTTGCACTATCACAAGAAGTATATAGTTATAAAACATAAAAATGATGAAGTCAAAATTACCGCTGATCTTCTGAATAGCATAAATGAACTACCACAAGCCTACACCATCTTTATGGAAAGTTGGAGTGATGAAAAGTCGCAGTACATCGAAGAACTAGCGGTTCTTTTTGCTGAACACATCTCCGAAAAGGAAAAGGATTACAACACCTTTTCGTATATTGCTCTTGCTATGACACGCTGGTATATGAGTTTGCCTAAATATGCTAAAGAGCTGAGAGAAACTTATGATGGGAAAAATAGTGATGGGAAAAAGGATAAAGCAACATCGTCTCATATTAAATTCTTGAACAGCTTGAAGCAGCCAAGCATAAATGCAAGGGAGTATTTGTTTGAAAAGCTCTTTGATATCTATAACTACAAAGAATTTACAGTCAATGTAGTGGCTAATATCAAGGCTGCTAAAGACTTTTTCGATAGTGCAAAATCAAATTTGATTAGGACGTTGAGCGGTGACGTTAAAGAAATTTTCGGGACAAGCGGTGTAAAGGGGGCAACTCTAACGTCAACCATTAAAGATTGGCATGAGGGATTAAAGCCCACCACCGTCAATCATTTGTTTTCAAATAACGAGGAAAAAGTATTGCAGTTAATGTCGAGCATCAATAATGATGAAAAAACCTTTATTGAGCGTTTAGCAAAAACTGTGACAGGACTACGGCTTGATGATTGGGACAGAAACAATCTCAATGATTTTCTAAATTACTTAGAGCAACTTAAAAAGACCGTGTTGGAGTTCGATTTGAAAACCGAAAATCAAGCTACTCCTAGAACTGATATGTACAAGCTCACTTTCGTTGATAAGTTCGGTGGCGAGATTGTAAAAACCTTTGAAAAGACTGAGTATACAGAAAGAGCAAAACTGCTTTTGAACGCCATTACTATTGAGCTTGAAGAAATGGGTCAGTCAATAACAGAACAAGAAAAGCGACAAGTGTTGATGGAACTGCTTGAGAAGATGTGTTGAGGAGGAATGAGTTAATGACATATTTTGATAATGCCGCTACTACATTCCCGAAACCCGAAATGGTTTACTCATTCACAGATCAATTCTTCCGTGAATATGGCGTAAATGCAGGGCGTGGACAACATAAACAGGCATTAACCGCAAATAAACTGCGAGACGAAACAAGAGAGTTATTACTCAACTTGTTTCGTTGTCCTGCAAAAAAGGTGGTATTCACTCACTCTGCAACAGAAGCTCTCAATATCATTTTACAAGGGTTGAATATAGCCGATTATAGCAAAATTTATATCTCTCCATTTGAACATAACGCCGTCACGAGGATTGTTCATCATTTACAAAGCATTAACAAACTGAATATTTATACACTAGCAGTTGATGCAAACACACTTACTTACGACTTGGAAAAAATAAAATATCAATTTTCAGAGAACAAACCTAATTTTGTTATAGTAAGCCATGCAAGCAATGTATGTGGCGCAATTGCCCCTATCAAAGAGATATGCGAGTTTTCTAAAGAATATAATGCCGTGAATGTAATAGACATGGCACAGACAGCAGGGCTTATCGACACCGACCTAAGCAGTAGTGTTTATGATTTCGCTGTATTTGCAGGGCATAAGACGCTATATGCCCCTCTTGGTATAGCTGGCTTTATTTGCAACCCTAATGTAAATCTAAGGCCTTTGCTCTATGGTGGCACAGGAACAGAATCCGCTAGTCAAACCCTACCTACAGAAGTTCCTGAAAAATATGAAGTTGGAAGCCCTAATATCGTAGCTATTGGCGGACTTAATGCCGCTCTAAAATGGATAGCAGACACAGGAATCGAGAACATTTATAGGACAGAAAAAGAAAACCATTTAGAACTGCTATATTTACTGAGCAGCTTCGGAAATATTAAAATTGTCAGCCCAACGAACATAAACAACTCTGTTGGAGTGATTTCATGCCTTTTTGATGGATATAGTAGCGATAGCATAGGTCAAGTATTGAATGAGCGTGACATTGCAGTAAGGACAGGCTTGCATTGTGCGCCATTCGCCCATCAGTTTTTAGATACTTTTCCGGCTGGCACGGTACGATTTAGTGTAAGCTACTTCAACAAAAAAGATGATTTTGAGAAGTTGAGGGCTGCACTGCAGTACATTGTGGACAATGGTTAGGGGGCAGCAAAATTGAAAGAACTAGGATTTGAAAACTATTTGTTGGCTGATGAAAAAATAATCAGCAAATCAAAAGCGGTGCGATCTCGTATCAACAAAGCCCGAATGATTGAACGTCATTTCAATGAAACTCTTGACAACATAGTTGCTGACGATGATAGAACATATTCGACTTTACTGCGAATCAAAGCAGAGATGAAAGACACGAATGGAACATTATCAAACGCCTTGAGAAAATATTATCTTTTCATAAATGACAGAGCATTTCCGGCGTTGTCCGAATATGAGAATAAGGGGTGATTTAATTGGCTTTTACTGATTTGCAGATTAAGACTGAGTATAGGTCTTTGTTAGATAATGTCGTTAAGGAATTTTATACTCCAGTGCTTACCGAATCTATACTGTACAAGAGAGCTGTCGGTTTTTTCTCTTCATCGGCCCTAGTCGAACTAACAAATGGGATTGTGGGTTTGATTCAAAATGGCGGTAAAATTGAATTGGTAGCCTCTCCCAAGTTATCGCCAGAGGACATTGAAGCGATTGAGGATGGCTTTGAGCGCAGAAATGAAATTATCGAGGAATGTCTTATTAGGGAGCTTTTGAAGCCTAAGGGCAAGTTTGAGCAAGAGCGATTGAACTTACTGTCAAACCTTATCGCATATGGGGTCATTGAACTCAAGATAGCCTTTTTAGAAAAAGGCAACCATGTTGGGATGTTCCATGAAAAGATGGGGCTTATGTATGACAATGAAAATAATGTTATTGCGTTTACTGGCTCAATGAACGAAAGTGCCACAGCATTTTCGCATAACTATGAGTCGATAGATGTCTTTAAATCTTGGTCAACTGAAGAGGATAGAGTATTGGCGAAACAGTCGGCATTTAACGCTATTTGGAATGACTATGAGCCAAACATTAAGGTTATTTCATTTGCTAATGTTGAAAAAGAAATTATAAATAAATATCGGATGAGTGATATACAAGATTTTTCAGTATATGAACTTGAGCCAATGGTTGTCGAAGTTGACGAATCTGACTTTGTGTCCGAAGAAAATTTCGAAGAAAAATCACAGTTCTACCCTCGTATACCTTATCGAGTAGGCATTCGGGAATATCAGGATATAGCTATTAAGAATTGGGAGAGCCAAGATTTCTCAGGAATTTTCGATATGGCTACTGGAACGGGTAAGACATATACAGCTCTAGCGGCAATTTCATATCTCTATCCCCGTGTTCAATCAAAACTTGCGGTTGTTATCGTATGTCCATATCAACACTTAGTGGAACAATGGGTTGAGGATATTGAAAAATTCGGAATGAAACCAATTATATGTTATTCAGCCTCCCGCCAAAAGGACTGGAAAGCACGTTTGAAAACAGCTATTTCCAGTTTCAATTTGGACGTAATGAACCACATTTGCATCGTAGCGACAAACGCAACATTTTCTAGCGACTATATGCAAACTCAAATTTCTGCTTTAAAAGGTAATGTCTTGCTTGTTGTTGACGAAGCGCACAACTTCGGGGCAGAAAAACTCAGCAAGGCTTTGTTGCCAAACATGAAATACCGACTTGCTCTTTCAGCGACAATAGACCGATACGGTGATGAGGATGGAACACAAAAATTATATTCTTATTTTGGCGAAAAGTGCATTGAGTACACGCTAAAAGAGGCTATTGAGAACAATATGCTAACTCCGTACTACTATTACCCCATACCAGTATCGCTTAACGAAAGCGAGCTTGCAGACTATTTAGCACTTACTAAGCAAATTGTAAGCGCAGTGACAAAAGAGAAAGGCAACAATACTAATATTTCTGACTATGCAAAAATGCTATTGATTAAACGAGCAAGATTAGTTGCTGCAGCAGGTGAAAAAATATATCGCTTAAAAGATGAAATTATGCCATATATAAGTGATGCACATATTCTTGTATACTGTGGTGCAACAACTATGAAAGATATTGATTATAAAGATAGCTCTCCGCCTGTTGACGATATGAGGCAAATAGATATTGTTGTTGATTTACTTGGTAATGAGCTTGGCATGAGAATATCAAAATTCACATCGGAAGAATCTGCTGAAGAACGGGATAGTATCAAAAAAGAGTTTGCCGATGCCAAACATTTACAAGCGTTGATAGCAATTCGTTGTTTAGATGAGGGCGTAAATATTCCAAGTATAAAAACTGCTTTCATTCTTGCAAGTAGCACTAATCCAAAAGAGTATGTCCAACGCAGAGGTAGAGTGCTGAGAACGTACAAAGGCAAAGATTTTGCGAAAATATACGATTTTATCACTTTACCGATCCCTGTTGATTCGGTGTCATCGTATTCAGATGAAATAATAAATAGCGTAAAATCTTTGGCAATACGCGAAATGATCCGCATGAGAGACTTTGCCTCTATTGCCGAGAACCCGTCTGCTGCGGATACTTTAATATCGACAATAATAGCAGCTTATGACATAAATCCCGATGATGAAGAAAGGAGCAATCAAGATGTCTGGACTTAACCAAGATACACTTAAAGAAAAAAAGCTCAACCAAATGAAGGTAGCTATCCTAAAGGCAGAGCAAGACAATCTCAAAACACGAGAAAAATCCAACGATGCAATGATTGATACCATCCGCAAAATTATTGTAGAAGAAGTTAAGAAAACATATTAGGAGGATTGAGTATGCTGTTAAAAACATTGCGAATGTTGAATTTTCGTCAATATAAGGGCGAAACAAAGATAACATTTGCCTGTGAGAAAGAAAAAAATGTGACGATTATCCTTGGTGATAATACGTATGGTAAAACTACGCTTTTGCAAGCCTTTAATTGGTGTTTCTATAAAGTAGCGCTTTTATATAACCCTGAAATGCTAATGAATTTAGAAATAGCTACTTCTATGCAGGAGGGTACGTCAGCAGATGTAGAAGTTGAGATAACCCTGATTCATAGCGGAACAGAGTATATTTTAACTCGGACACAAGAATATACGAAACGGAACGGAATAGTCAGAGGGTTGCAACCATCAATGAAAGTGTCATACCGTGAAAAAGACGGTCAGATTGAACCTGTGAAAGATACAGGCTCAAGATTGGAAACTGTAATTAACAATATCCTCCCTCAAGATTTGTCTACTTATTTCTTCTTTGACACAGAGCGTGTCGGCACTATAAGCAACAGAAAAGACCTTACGGATTCCGTAAAGGGGCTTTTGGGGCTTTCTGTACTAGACAACGCAATCAAGCATTTGGGAACACGTCAAAGCAAAAGTACAGTTATAGGGCAATTTTATGGTTCTTTGGATACAGATGGAGACGCAAAAGCTAACGAAGCGTTATCGCGTATACAGGATGCTCAATCACGTAGGAGTAGCATTGCGGCACAGCTTGAACAAGTGAATTCTGAAATAAAACATTACGAAACCCGGAAAGAGCAGCTAGAGGCAATCTTGCGTGACAATCAAACAACTGCTGCATTGCAAAAGAAAAAGGATGACCTTGAAAGAAAAATTGCACATGAATCAAAGGCACAGGCCACTTTGACGAAGTCATATCTTGACGATTTTAATGCTGGCTCTATGCACTTTTATGCTCAACCACTCATTACGCAAGCGTTGAATTTCCTGCGAGAAATTAAAATTGATGATAAGGGCATTAAGGATTTAACGCGAGTTACACTTTTAGACATTATTCAAAGAGGTACTTGTATCTGTGGTTCTGTTTTATCTGAAGGGAGCGATGCTTTGGAAAATATCAAAGCTGAAATAGCGTATGTCCCACCAGAGTCAATAGGCAATGCCATTCGTAATTATAAAAACAGCTTAATGGCTTTCGGCAAGAACTCGGAAAAAATTTATAATGGCATTGAATCACGTCATGCAGAAATTCTTAGGTCAAGGCAGCGCATCTATGAATGGAAAGATGAATTGGTTGACACAAGCGAAAAAATTCAAGGCAAAGACAATATGGCGAAATACGAACAAGAATTACTTGATGTTAAAGGGCGCTTGCGTGACCAACATTCAAAACGCGATAAGCTAATACGGGAAGATGAAGCAAGAAAGAATGACATTGAAAATTATCAAAAGTTTTATGATAAGCTAATCGCTGTTTCCGGCAAAAACAAAGAAGTAATGACGTATATCAGATATGCAGAGGAAATCTATGAGTGGTTAGCTGAGACATACAGGGAAAAGGAATCGTATATTAGAGAGGAGCTTGAAGGACAAGTAAATATGATATTCGAAAGAATGTACCACGGTCGTAGGCGGGTCACTATCGATTCAAAATATCAAGTGACACTTCTTACAACAATTGCCGACCAAGAAATCGCTTCTGGTGAGTCAGAAGGTCTTAACCGAGTAAAAAACTTTGCTTTCATAGCAGGGATTGTAGCTCTTGCAAAAAATCGGATTGTTAGCCACGCTGGGGACGAAGAAATTGATCTCTCATCAGAGCCTTATCCTTTGGTAATGGATGCACCATTTTCAAATGCAGATGAAACACACATAAGCAACATTTCTAAGGTGCTACCTGAGATTGCCGAGCAAGTCGTTATGTTTGTTATGAAAAAAGACTGGCGCTATGCCGAACCTGTTATCAGTGACCGTGTAGGTGCTATGTATTCGTTGAACAAATTAAATGAAGAACACACCATTTTGAAAGGAGAATAAAGATGTTTGAAATGGACTATGCTCTTGTAGGTAAGCACGCAACCTACTTAAAGTATTTAGTGAACGAAGTGCAGATCAACGGTCAGGGTATATTCGAGCGTTATATTGATGTTTATATGAACGCAGCAGTATATGGATTGCTCTATAACCGAACAGCCAAAAGAGATACTACGAGCAGTGATCGTGCAAATATCCTTGCTGGAGCTTTTAATACTTGTCGTAACGATTGTACTTTATTGTATAGATTGATTATGCTTTTAGAGCAATCTACCGATGTTACGCCAGAGGAAAGAGTGAACCGCGCCTTTAGGCACGATGCCGATGAGCATGAAAAGGACAAGCTAAAAGCTAACATGGATTTATTTCATTCGTATGTTTTTGGTGGAATTGAGGTAATGCATGAAAAATATACAGACGGCTGTACCACACAAGATGATTACTTGGAAAAAATTTATTCTCTAATGAATGATTTTAAGGAAGAAATACAAGGCATTTCGTTTGAAGATAAATTATCGCAACTCATAGGGTAGTTTACTATAAAAGGAGAGGCGGTGATTTAGTGGACGATTTGCTTTATGATAGTATTGGGCTATTTATCAATCCCAATTTTCAAGATGACGTTATGAGTTACTTCCGAGCGGTCGGCCACATAGAAAACACTACTCCTTTGGTTGTGGCAGAGGATATTTTGCATTGTATCTATACAGAGCTTAACTTTAAAGCTCATTTTGATAAAGAAGAGCGGTTGGCTTTTTCATGTATAGAGGAATTATCACATTTATTTACGCTAGACAATGATGTGTTTAACACCCCGCATTCTGCGCAAGTGCGATACTATGCTGTTTCGCTTAATTCCATTAAAAGCGATAGAACGACCATTGCAAATGTAATCTTAAACGCTTTTGCAAAAAACACATCGGATTATATTGTGATAATGTTCCGCCATGATAGTAAATGCTTGTTATCATTTGCGAAAAAAACAATTGGTTGTGTGACATTCTTTTCTGATTGGTTTGACTACTCAAGCATATCAAACATCCTGCAAAAATCTAGTATTGCAAATCTATCATTGCAGAATAGTGGAGAGTTTTTCCTTGATTTTGCTTACATGATGGCTCGTGAATACTATACTCATCCAAAATCAAAAGATTTGATTCATTCCGAGTGGTACTTGCTGAATGATGACGATTATAGTCGCCTAGCATGGAATGACTATGCTCAAGAGCTTATGTTTGGCCACATACATGATTATGGAGATGATTATATTGAGCCACCCAATAATGCAGACTATCAGAAAGACAACTTTGATGAAAGCGATTTTGATTTTGACCTCCTTGAGCTAGAGCTTGATGAAATGATTGCTGCGGGATTAGACATTGAGGATGATGAGTATGGAGTTGAAGAAGAGGACTTCTTCTTTGACGAATCTGAGCAGATTGACATATCACACATTCCTTCTGAGATATTAAGCGACCCGGTAAAATTACTTAAATGGCTTGAAAAAAATGAGCAAACTGAAAAAATAATTTACATGTGTAAATAACGCGTCCAAAAGACCGCCTGCACGGCAAAAGAAGACCACATCGCCGGAACCAAGACCATATATCGATTTATCTGTAAATTCAAATGTTATTGTCAGAACTACCGCCCTACATGAATGAAAAACCGAATATTTTCATTCATTCCGGTTGGTTTAGTAAAAAAATGTTCTGGACTTTCTCACGGCAAGTTGGACTTGTTTGACCGTGACTATGGATTTTGATATCCGTGCACATGGTCTTTATAGACCGGCATTTACAACATTATCATGACGGAAGTTTTGAAAATGAATGAAAGTGTAGGCAAGCAAGGGAGTTAAAACACCCAACAAGGCTCTGAAACGCAAAGATTAGTTGCTATGTCTTTAGCATCATTACGATAACACGAAATCGTTTTAGTTTACACATTAGCATTTGTTCAATTTCTAAATCCCAGTTTATTCATCGTCCAAGATTTCCGATTCTCCTGTTAAAAGGAAATTACGCTGTGCCATACGCTCACGAGTTTCAGCAAGCATGGTTTGTGTTTTTTGCTCAAATTCTTTTTTCAGCGGCAGTGTTGTCAGTGTTTGTTAATATATATGGTATTAGCTTTAATAATGGCGTTTAGCCTTATACCTTTTTCAGCCAGTAGCGGAACGCTTTTTGATTAAAAAAAGATGCTAAAAAGTAAAATTCTCGCCAGAGATTTTGTCTTTTGGTGTCATTTTTTAAAGGGGTTTGGGGGAGTATTCCATCAACAAGTTTGGTCTGTGTGTACACACAGACATTGCTTGGGCGTATACGCGAAAAATCGCATTTTTTGCAGGGTGCGCCAACTTCGTGTCGAATGTGTTCAAAAAAATGTAAGACGAAAGTTCGTACTGACTGAAAAATAAAAATTGAGATTGCCGTTAAAAAATTATTTAAAAAAGAAAATATTTGTCAAACTCTGCGCTCCATAAACCATTTGAAAAGACCATGACTTTCTTCCAAAAACATAAAAGTCTGCCTCCGTCCAACGCGTATAGTATATCGAAGTCCTGCGCCTCCTGCTTTTAATGACGCAGCGGGTCGAACGTCGATGATGGCGTCTACTTCAAAGCGATTGCCGTCTTCCCACACAAACGAGCGCGGGAATATTGCGCCGTCTGTTTTATAATCGGCGTTGACTTCAACATAAACTTTATAATCATTTCCCATAAAATCTTTATAGTCAATTATCTCGCTCATGTCACGAAGCTCCTCTCGACATATAACCGATGGGATGTATAGTGTGGTCTGATTTTGGATTCAGTTTTCCGAGTTTTTCATCAAGTAAAAGCAAAGCACGGTCTATTGAGTAATGGCCATGTTTGCGCCGGATTTCATCAACAGTAAATTCAATCCGCTCTGATTTAATCCTTTTGTTTTCATCGTAGAAAATAGAAACTTGGCGAGGCGTGGATATCGGCACAAGATTTGTGCCTCTTATACCTATGCTCCTCAGAGGCTTTTCCCATTGCCAGTTTTGCCGTAGAAGAAGCATAGCGGCAGAACAAAGTTCCGTTGAAATATGAGTTGGTTGCGGAAGCTTCATTTGACGTTCAAACCAAGCAAGGTCATTATCTCTTAAACTAATTTGCACTGTTTTGGCCATCAGACCTTGTTCGCGCATACGCTCCGCGACGCTTTCGGCTAAATTTTGAAATACGATATGAGCGTCCTCAAAATTTTCAAGGTCGCGCGGGCAGGTCGTGCTGTTACCGATGGATTTGATGATACGCTCGTCACCTGTCTCGGCTACAGGTGTTTCGTCTGTTCCGTTGGCGTAGCGGTGCAGATATATTCCCCATTTGCCGAGCCAACTTTGCATGAGCGTCGTATCGCAATTAGCAATATCACCAATTGTATGTATTCCGTATTTTTTTAAAGT
>JGI20163J15578_10000475_pt1 | contig 16660 bp, 12 predicted proteins | sample TergutCu122P1_FD_15578 | JGI IMG/M metagenome (IMG submission 15578)
CATGTAAATTTGACTTTAACATCTGCGTCAACACCCTTTGATATTTTTGCGAACAACCGCGCCAAACTGTATGATGTAGAATATTGCTAGGGATAAACCATACACATAAACTGTGATTTCAAATAATACACCAAATGACATCACGCTCCAAAGTCCCGAATAAAATCCGAACATTAGACCGATTAAGGCATGGAATATCAAACCCCCGGCCATTAACAATCCCGAGAATACTGCCAATGCGTCACGCCTTTTCAGCAATGAATATACCAGAATCCATGAGAACAAGGTGAAAGCGGCATTGGGTAGTGCGAATGACATAAACCACGCCACATACCCGTGAACGACTTCTTCGGGTGGAAGTATCCCGAAAAACCTGACTAAGTATACTGTGTTACTATTGAGTGGAATATGCTTATAACAATAAGCAATTTACGGTGTGACATATGAGCCTCCTTGAGTGATTATTTTTGCAAATATTTATTAGACATTTATTGTATTTGCCTACGCTTTATATTATAATAGACACCGATGTGTTTATCAATGAACAATGTTTCCGTCGTCTGTCTGTTAAAAGACATATTAGCTGGGTCATGTTGGATAGGAGAAAAAATTTATTATGAGTATCGAAATTAAAGAGGACAGGCGTGTAAGAAAAACCAAGAGAGCCTTGCGAGAGGGTCTTGCTGAACTTCTTACAGAAAAAAGCATACAGAACATAACTGTGGTGGAACTAACGGATAAAGTAGATATTCATAGGTCTACGTTCTATGCCAATTTTACAGATATTTACGACCTCTACAGTCAAATAGAAGATGCAGTAGTACAGGAGATAAGTGATATTTTTACAGAAAATTATTCGGTTGATTCAAAAGCCTTTTTCGAGATTTTGTTTAAGTACATATCCGACAATCGGCAAGTGTGTCGGATGTATTTAGGCAAAAACGTAAGCCCCACTTTTTCCGGTCGTCTTACAGAGTTATTCAAGAAAGCATATTTGGCTTGTTGGCAGAATGAATATGGCTTCATCGGTACAACCGAACAATTAGACTATTATGCACACTTTTATCTTTCGGGCAGTTTGGCGGTTGTCGGCAAGTGGATGGATGAAGATTTTGAATACTCGGCTGAACAGCTAATAACTATGTTTGCAGACATTGATAACAATTTCAGAGAATTTATTAAAAATAAACTTTCATAAGTAAACAAGCTGAAATAAGTAAAATGTTTTTGTATATTGCCACCGATTGAAAAACATTGAATTTACGAGCATTTTCGGGATAGTATTTTGAACTAATTCATGGTATAATGCAGTCTGATTTGAGAAGAAGTAAAGGAATTCTTTTATGCTCATAATAAGCTTTGATGCTTTAGGCGATCGAGAACTTGAAGTTTTAGCAAAATATCCTGCTATTTCTAAATTTATTAACAGTGCAACACTTTACCGTGATGTTTCTTCTGTTTTTGTTTCAAACACATACCCTGCTCACACATCTATCGCAACAGGCGTAAACCCAAACATACACGGTATCTACGCAAACTTTGAATCGTTTCCCAGCCGTGACCTCATATGGAGCGAGGATGAAAGAAAAATCCGCGCAAAAACTCTATGGCAAGCGGCAGCAGAAAAAGGTATCGAAACCGCAGCAGTATTATGGCCGGTTACGGGGTTTTCCGAAACCATACGATATAACATTCCGGAAATACATAAACGTCAGGGACAGAGTCAAATTGCCGCAAGTCTGAAATTCGGCAGCAAACTGTTGCAAATCAAAATGTTCTTGAAATACGGTAAGTTGCTTGATGAGACGAACCAACCAAATCTTGATGATTTTTCCACAGCATGTATGGTGGACATTTTGAAGAAACAAAAACCCGGACTTGCCTTAATCCATCTTACGGCTTATGACTCACTGTGTCATAAATATGGCAGAGATAGTGAAGAATTAGATATAGCATATAAATCACTTGACAATAATCTGGCTCGCCTTCTTGAAGCTGTGGACGATGATAGAGATGTAATTATTTTTTCAGACCATGCGCAGATAAATGTGCATACGTCCATAAGCCCGAATAAAATGCTTTCTGAAATGGGGCTTTTACATTGGAACGGCGATATGTTTCTGCCGGGAGATAGCGGTTGCCACTTTGCCTGTTGCGGTGGCTCGGCATTTTTCCATGCCGGAAGTTTGCTTTCCGAATCGGTAGATGAAGTGCGCAATAAAGTTGAGCAAAGCGAGGGGTTTAGGCGGTTTTTGACAGATGAGGAAATGCGGCTGTCCGGTCAACCTGCCGCTTTTGGGTTTTGTCCGATAGCCGGCTACAGCTATGAGGGGTTTTCACCGGGTCACAAGGCAACACATGGATACCCGCTTGATATGCCGGACTATACTGTGTTCTATATGGCTAGGGGAGATGGTTTTACCCCCGGCAAGGTTGTGACAGGCGGAAGCATACTAGATATTACTAAAATCGTTTCTCAGCGTTTAGAGTTAAATATGCAGTAGTTTGCTACCTGCTGAATAGGAATTGGAGGATATATATCGTGCAATACAGACAACTGGGAAAAACAGGAAAGAGCGTCAGCGCTATTGGTCTTGGGCTTGAGCATTTGGATAGGAAGCCTTATGAGCAGGTTAAAGAAACTGTTGATGCTGCGCTAGATGTGGGTGTTAATATTTTTGATGTGTTTATGCCCGGAACTGAGGTGCGCGAATTCATTGCAAAGGCGCTGGGTAATAGGCGTAATCAAGTTATGATTCAGGGTCATATCGGAGCGACTGACATTAATCAGCAGTATGATATTAGCCGTGATATGCCAACTGTCAAAAAGTACTTCGAGGCTTTGTTACGCTTGTTCGGTGGGTATATTGATTTCGGCATGTTGTTTTTTATTGATTCTGAAGATGATTATCGTAATGTTTTTGAGACTGAGTTTGTTGAGTATGCGTTACACTTGAAGAAGCAAGGTGATATTGGGCACATTGGTTTTAGTTCACATAATCCGCAAAGAGCGATACAAGCTATTAACACAGGTATTCCGGAGATGATGATGTTCAGCATTAATCCCGCATTTGATATGTTGCCTTCCGAAGAATATGTTTTTGATTATTTTGAGGGAGATTTCGGGGTAAATATGTTCAAGGGTCTGGATCCAAGGCGCGCGGAGCTTTATGCCTTATGTGAACAGAAAGAGATTGGCATTACTGCTATGAAGCCTTTTGGTGCGGGTAAGCTTATATCTCCTGAGCATACGCCTTATATGAAGCCTTTGTCTGTGCCGCAGTGTGTGCATTATGCTTTGACAAGACCTGCTGTCGCAAGTGTATTGCCGGGATGCAAAACAGCCGATGAAATGTATGATGTCGCAAGATATTTCGAAGTCAGTGAAGCGGAACGTGATTTTTCTGATATAATAAGCTCCGTTAAAAACAATTTCAAAGGGAGTTGTGTTTATTGCAGCCACTGCGAGCCTTGTCCTGTCCAAATTGATATTGCGACCACTATGAAATATCTTGATATTGCTCGCTTGGATGAAAATAATATACCACCATCTGTTCGTTCTCATTATATGAGTCTTGATGCAAAGGGTAGTGACTGTACTTCATGTGGGCATTGCGAATCTCGTTGCCCATTTGCGGTTCCTGTAATAAAAAATATGCAAGATGCGTCAAAATTATTTGAAGGCAAATAGTTTTCTACATTTCGTTACACATATACCAAAGCATAAATTGTAATATTTAATCGTTTCTCTTTTTGCGGTGTCAAATAAGCGTTTTTCACTTGACAAAGTGTGTAAAAAAGGCTTATAATTCACTCTGGTTAATCATAAATTTACCGGCAAGCGTAGCAGATCTTTTTATTCTAAAAATACACGAAACTTCCGAAAGGGTAATGTAAAAATGATAAAAGAAGCCAAGTACAAAATGAGCGAGGAGCGCCTCAATGAACTCAAAGAAGAACTTCACTATTTGACAACGGTTCGTGAAAAAGAGATTGCTGAGCAAATCAAAGAAGCCAGATCATTCGGTGATTTATCCGAGAACAGCGAGTATGACGAGGCTAAAGCAGAACAAAGCAAACACATCGCCAAAGTCGCAGAGATAAAAAACCTCGTTGAAAATGCCGAAATCGTTCATGCGTCCGACAGAACAGACTTTGTTGGTATGGGTAGCAAGGTTACTGTGCGTGACATCGAATTTGCTGTTGATGAAACGTATGAAATCGTGGGTTCTCAGGAAGCCGACCCGGCAATCGGGCGGATATCCGATGATTCTCCGTTGGGCAAGGGCATGATGGACAAGAAAAAAGGTGAATCTTTTGAAATTGATGCACCTGCCGGTAAATTGAAATTCAAGATTTTGAAGATTCAATAATCACTGAAAATATAGTTAAGGATATACTTATGAACGATAGCGTAACGCATGCATCAAACGAAAGCCAAGAACTTTCCGAATTGCTTCAAATTCGCAGAGATAAGCTAAAGAGCCTTCAAGACGAAGGTCGTGATCCGTTTGAAATAACAAAGTTTGAGCGTACCGCATTCACATCTGATATTAATAATAATTTTGAAACTATGGAGAATACCGAGGTTTCTGTAGCGGGACGAGTTATGGCGAAACGTGAGATGGGTAAGGCTGTTTTTGTGGATATTGAGGATGATAAAGGACGTATACAGATATACATCAATCAAAAAGCTGTCGGCGAGTTATCTTTCAATGATATTAACAAAGGTGATATTGGCGATATCATCGGAGTTACGGGTACTGTTTTCAAAACAAAAATGGGTGAGATATCTGTCCGCTCAACTGCTGTAAAACTTCTTTCAAAATCTCTCAGACCTCTTCCTGAGAAACATCATGGTCTGAAAGACAAAGAACTTCGATATCGTCAGCGTTATTTAGACCTCATTATGAATCCGGATGTACGAAAGAATTTTGAAGTTCGCAGTGCTTTCATCAGGCATATTCGCAATTTCCTTGATGAGCGTGGATATATGGAAGTAGAAACTCCGGTACTGAGCATTATATCGGGTGGGACGACTGCTAAGCCTTTTATAACTCATCATAACACATTAGATTTGGATATGTACTTGCGCATAGCATTGGAGCTGCATCTAAAGCGTCTTATTGTTGGCGGAATTGAGCGAGTCTATGAAATTGGACGAATTTTCAGAAACGAGGGTATCAGCACACGTCATAATCCGGAATTTACAATGATTGAGTTATATCAGGCATATGCCGATTATCACGATATGATGGATCTTACAGAAGAACTTCTGTCTTCTGCAGCCTTAGATATTTTGGGTACTTATAAATTATCATGGAAAGACGAAGANATTGACTTAACTCCGAGATGGNCTCGCTTGACGATGGTTGACGCTGTTAAANAATACACAGGTGTTGATTTTATGTCGTTTGATAGTACCGATGATGCGCTCAAAGCTGCTGCAAAAATTGGTGTCAAAATGCCTGATGGTAAAGAGCCNTCATGGGGTGATTTGCTTTTTGAATGTTTTGATAAAAGAGTTGAAGAAAAGCTCGTCGGACCGGTATTTATAATCGATCATCCGATTGAAGTGTCACCACTTGCAAAGAAAAAAGCATCAGACCCACGTTTTACCGAGCGTTTTGAAGTTTTTATCGGGCGTACTGAGTTTGGTAATGCCTATAGCGAACTAAATGATCCGATTGACCAGAAACAAAGGTTTGAGCGTCAAGCAGCAATGCGTGAGGCGGGCGATGAAGAAGCGGCAATGATGGACGATGATTTTATCAATGCTTTGGAATATGGCATGCCGCCTACGGGTGGGCTTGGTATTGGAATAGATCGTTGTGTTATGCTATTTACTAATAGTCCCTCAATAAGAGATACAATTTTATTCCCGACAATGAAACCGCAGGACGATTAGGGTAGCGGGAGGAGCGGTCTATGAAACAGCTCACAAGTAGGCGTAATCCTGTATGTGTGCATATCAAAAAGTTAGGCACTGACAGCAGTTACAGAAAACAACAAAGAGAATTTTTGTGCGACGGTATAAAGTTGCTTGAAGAAGCTGTTAATTGTAATGCAGAGATACTTACAGTGTTAAGCTGCGCACAAATTCCTTTTGCACTACCAAATACTGCACAATCATATTATGCAGAATCAAACCTTATTAATTCCTTATCACCGCTCAAACAATCACAAGATGTACTGTTCACTTGTAAAATCCCAAGTGGGTTAGTTGAACCGAATATGACCGGAACACATATTTTGCTTGATGGTTTGCAAGACCCGGGCAATATCGGAACTATAATACGTACTGCTAATGCATTGGGTATTAAGAGCGTTATGTTAACAGGGGATTGTGCCGATCCTTATAATCCTAAAGTAATTCGTGGTTCTATGGGTTCAATATTCAGACAATATCTCCACAATGTATCCGGACGTGAACTTATCACTTTCAAAGAAAATGGCATGAGAATCATCGGTGCGGCACTCAATGATGACTGCCGTGATTTTTCTGAAGTTTCTTATGATAATGCAATAATCGCTATAGGCAATGAAGGATCCGGTTTATCACAGGATATATTGTCCATATGTGATGATACCATCATGATACCAATAGCTAAAGAATGTCAATCGCTTAATGCTGCAATAGCCGCAGCCATAATTATGGCGAAAGCGAGGTTTTTCTGATGTCCTCTCTAAAGTATTGGGTTTGGCTTGCTAATTTAAGTGGGCTTTCAGCTGCAACTTCCGGTAAGCTGCTTGAACATTTTGGTACTGCCGAAAATATCTTTAATGCGTCCGATAAAGATTTTTTCGGTGTTACCGATTTGAGAACACGCAAACCAATATCTCCTAACCGACAATCTTTTGATGATACAAACAAAATCTTGGCTACTTGTGCGCAGAAACAGTTTCAAATAATAACCATACATGACAAAGAATATCCCGAAAGATTGAAAAATATATATGATCCTCCAATGGTTATTTATGTGCAAGGAACATTACCGGATATTGACGAGGAACCGATTGTGTCAATCGTTGGTACAAGAAGATGTACTCCATATGGTATAAAGGCAACTGAAAGTATTGCTTTGGCACTCGCTGAACGTGGAATTATTGTTGCAACAGGACTTGCCCTGGGTATTGATACTGCTGCTGCTTACGGAGCTCTGCGTGGAAATGGCGTGACTATTGGTGTGATTGGTTCTGGGCTTGATGTTATTTATCCGCCTTCTAACAAAAAACTATTTGAGCAAGTGGCTCACAGAGGAGCTGTGGTAAGTGAATATCCTCCGGGTACACCGCCACTGACGCATCATTTTCCGGCTCGAAACAGAATTATCAGCGGTTTTTCACTGGGTGTGACTGTGATTGAAGCACCTCAAAGAAGCGGTGCGCTCATAACTGCCGAACGAGCAATGGAGCAGGGGAGAGATGTTTTTGTTTTACCGGGCAATGTTGATGAGGTGGCATGTGTAGGTTCTAATTTATTACTTAGAGATGGAGCAATTCCCATACTTTCTGCTGATGATATAATCAGCGAGTACGACCAACTTTACTCCGATAAAATAATCGGCAAAGAAGAACGATCAGAGAAGAAAAATAAAAAAGAGACAAAGAGCAAACAAATGGTTGGCGATAGTGTTGATTATACAAAAAACATTGACAATAATATGCAGATGCATTATATTGACTTGAGCAAAATGCTTGATTTGTTATCCGGTGATGAAAAAATTGTCGCCAATGCTATCGGTTGCGATACTATGCATATAGATGACATTATCACTAAGACCAAGCTACCGACTAATCAAGTACTTACTGCTCTTACTATGCTTGAAATAAATGGTTCGGCTATTTGTGAAGGCAGTAAATATTTCCGATTAAAGCAAGCTTAGAACAAAATAAACTAAAAGGAACGGACTTTAATTATCATGGCTAAAAAGTCAAACAATCTTATTATCGTGGAATCACCTGCCAAAGCTAAGACTATCGGGAGATATCTTGGCTCAGATTATGCTGTAACAGCGTCAATGGGTCATCTTCGTGATCTTCCGAAAAGCACTTTAGGTGTTGACCTTGACAACAATTTCACACCCGAATATCAGCCTGTGAAGGCTCGTGAGAGCACAATCAAGGAACTGAAAAAAGCTGTGAAAAACAGCAAAAATGTTTACTTAGCGACTGACCCTGATAGAGAGGGCGAGGCAATTTCGTGGCACTTAAAAGAACTCTTAAACTTGCCTGATAATACAACATTCAGAGTAACTTTCAATGAAATAACGAAAAAAGTTGTCCAAAACAGCATTGATAATCCTCGCGCACTTGATATGAACCTTGTTAATGCGCAACAAGCCAGACGAATACTTGATAGGATTGTTGGATATAAACTAAGTCCATTGCTTTGGAAAAAAATACGACGCGGTCTTTCGGCAGGCCGTGTTCAATCTGTTGCATCCAGAATGGTCGTTGACAGAGAAGAAGAAATTCGAGCTTTTGTTCCTGAAGAATACTGGCTCTTGAATGTTGAGTTATCTCCCGATAACAAATCAGAAAAATTCACTGCTGCTTTTCACGGAAGTATTGAAAAAAAACTGGAATTAAAAAGCGAAAAAGAGGCAAACGATGTTATTGAGGCTATCAAGTCTGCACCTTTTTCTGTTCGTTCGGTTAAACGTGTTGATAAAAAACGCTCTGCTGCTCCTCCTTTTATCACCTCTACGCTGCAACAAGACGCTTCACGTCGTTTCGGAATGACTCCACGCCGAACTATGTCGATTGCTCAACAACTTTATGAGGGTGTCGATATCAAAGGTGAGGGGACAGTGGGTCTTATTACCTATATGAGAACAGATTCTTTGCGTGTTTCTGATGTTGCATTACAAGATGCACGGAAATATATCACAGATACTTACGGTGTGTCGTATTGTCCTGATAAACCCAATTACTATAAATCAAAAGGCAACTCACAAGACGCACACGAAGCGATCAGACCAAGTAATGTATTCTTATCTCCCGAAAAATTGAAAAGTTGTTTAACGAGTGAACAATTAAAACTATACCGCATGATTTGGAGCAGATTTGTCGCCAGTCAGATGAGTGCAGCGATTTATGATAGTGTAACAGTTGATTCGGTTTCGGGTGGATATATTTTCAGAGCCACACATTCTGTGATTACTTTTGCGGGTTTTACCGCTGTTTACGAGGAATCAAATGATAACGAAAAAGAAATCAAAAAATCATCGTTACCGGAACTGAAAGAGAATGATCCTTTGATTCTGATAAATATTAATCAAGAACAAAAATTTACTCAACCACCGCCGAGATACACAGAAGCTTCTCTCATAAGAGCGATGGAGGAAACAGGCATTGGTCGACCCAGTACCTATGCTCCTACAATATCCACAATTCTTGGTCGCGAATATGTTGTCAAAGAGGCTAAGTATCTTCGCCCTACTCCTCTTGGTGAAGTTGTAACAAACCTTATGAAAGAAAGATTTGAAGATATTGTTGATTTGAAGTTCACAGCTCGTATGGAGGATTTGCTTGATAATGTTGAAAAAGGCGAGGACGATTGGCATCATGTTTTGGAACTTTTCTACGGAGATTTCAAGCACTCTTTAGATAGTGCGGAAACGGCTCTCGAGGGTGAGCGCATTAGAGTGCCTGACGAGGTTTCTGATGAAAAATGTGATGAATGTGGAAAAATGATGGTTATAAAATCCGGACGATTCGGCAGGTTCCTTGCATGTCCCGGATATCCTGATTGTAGTTTTACAAAACCACTGGTTATTGAAATGCCCGGCAAATGTCCTAAATGCGGCTTGCGCATTTTAAAAAGGACTTCAAAAAACGGCTATACATATTATGCTTGCGAAAAGCTCAAAGAGTGCGGCTTTATCACGTGGGATGTACCTGTTGCAGATAACTGCCCGGAGTGTAATCAAACGATGTTCAAGTTATCCGGTAGAGGTGCGAAGAAGCCATTCTGCATAAATGAATCATGCGCAAACTTCTTACCCGAAGATAAACGCGGATATAAGAAAAAACCGGATGATAATGCAAATGATTCTAAAAGTTCAAGCGCAAAGAGCTCTGCAGAAAAAACAACTAAAAAATCGCCTACGAAAAAATCAACAGGCTCAAAAACAAAAAAATCCGCAAAAGCAACTAAAAAAGCAGTAGTCAAAAAGTCTGCCAATAAGAAAACGACATCAACCAAAACTTCAAAAAAGGCTTAGGCTAATGATATGTAATCATTCGGAGATTTCTCAGGTTAAAGTAATAGGTGCGGGGCTTGCAGGCTGTGAAGCAGCTTGGCAATTAGCTAAGTACGGAATTAATGTCGAACTGTATGAAATGAAGCCCGACAAAATGACTCCCGCTCATACTTCATCGGATTTTGCTGAACTGGTTTGTTCAAACTCTTTTAGAAGTAATGATTTGACAAATGCTGTCGGACTTATAAAGGAAGAGATGAGAAGACTGGGCAGTCTGATAGTTGAGTGTGCCGATGCTACAAGTGTTCCGGCAGGGGGCGCNTTGGCTGTGGATAGAGCCGGATTTGCCTCAAAGGTTACTGAATCAATAAATAACCACCCGCTTATCAAAGTTATCCATTGTGAGTTAACTGAACTTCCGAATGATAATGATATAATTATTATCGCAACAGGTCCGTTAACATCGGATGCACTTGCCAACAAGCTATTATCAATGTTTTCTGATGAAAAACTGCTTTATTTCTTTGATGCGGCAGCTCCCATAGTCACATATGACAGCATAGATATGAATAATGCGTACTTTGCTTCGCGTTATGATAAAGGCACTCCCGACTATATTAACTGTCCCATGAGTAAGGAAGAATATATCGCATTTTACAAAGAACTAATCAGTGCCGAAGAAGTGCAGCTCAAAGACTTTGAGGATAAAAAGGTTTTTGAAGGTTGTGTTCCTATCGAAGTAATGGCTCGGCGTGGCGAAGATACAATGCGTTTCGGTCCACTTAAACCTGTAGGTTTATCCAATCCTAAAACGGGAGAAACGCCTTATGCAGTGGTGCAACTCCGTAAGGATAATGCGGAGNGTACGCTGTATAATCTGGTCGGTTTTCAAACTCATTTGAAGTTCCATGAGCAAAAGCGCGTGTTCTCAATGATTCCGGCTTTACGTGATGCCGAATTTACTCGTTTTGGCGTTATGCATCGCAATACATTTTTAGATTCGCCGAAATTGCTCGATAGATATTTTAGATTGCGAAGTCAACCGAATATACGTTTTGCAGGTCAAATTACAGGTGTTGAAGGATATGTTGAATCGGCAGCTTCGGGTTTGCTCGTCGGCATGGAAACCGCAATTGAAATCTTGAATCTGCCGCCGATGAATTTCTCGAGAGAAACTGCAATCGGTGCGCTTGCTTTATATATTTCCACTGATTCTGTTGGCAGTTTTCAACCAATGAACATAAATTTCGGTATAATTGATTCATTAGAATACAAAGTAAAAGGTAAACGAAACAAAAATTTGGAACTTTCAAAACGCGCACTTGGAGAGATTGATAACAAGTTAAATTTTTATTGTAAGGAGCAGTGCTATGAAAATAATTGTTGATGCAATGGGTGGAGATAATGCTCCGGATGAAATAGTTAAAGGCGCAATAAATNCAATAGATAAATTTGATTGCGAGATTATTTTGACCGGTATTGGTGTAAAGATTCTTCAGGTTTTGGAAAANAATGGAGTCAGAAATATTCCTAAGGGTTTNGANATTGTAGATACAACGGAGGTTGTTTATATAGATGATGACCCCGCTACAGTAATTCGTCAAAAAAAGGATTCCTCGCTCGTTGTAGGACTTACTATGCTGCGTGACGGGCGTGCCGATGCTTTTGTATCAGCCGGGAGTACAGGAGCGCTACTATCGGGGGCAACCTTGATTGTTAAGCGTATTCGTGGTATTCGCAGAGCTGCTCTTGCGCCGTTTATTCCTAATTCTAAAAATGGTTTTATTCTCATTGACTGTGGAGCCAATGCCGAATGTACTTCGGAATACTTGCTTCAATTTGCATATATGGGTTCGTATTATGCACAAGATATACTGTCACTCGATAAGCCCAGAGTAGGTTTACTTAATAATGGAGCAGAGAAATCAAAAGGCACTCCTCTACAGCTTGAAACTTATGAGTTGCTTGAAAAAGCGCATGCNGGCGGACGATTGAATTTTGTTGGTAATGTTGAACCTTCCGATGCAATAAAAGGTGCTTGTGATGTGCTTGTTTGCGATGGCTTTAACGGAAACATTCTTCTGAAAACAATTGAGGGCACGGCGAAATTTATTATGTCGGAGATTAAGTCGGTATTTTATAAAAATCTGTGTACAAAGATTTGCGGAAAAATAGTGAAGAAACATATGGGCAGTTTGAGAGAAAAGATGAATCCCGATGCCGTCGGCGGTACTGCGCTGCTGGGTATATCAAAACCTGTTATCAAGGCGCATGGGTCGTCAAATGCCACTGCCATTGTGGCAGCTATCGGGCAAGCGATTTCAGCAAATAGAGCCGATACAGCAAGCCGTCTGGCAAAGAATATTGATAAAATGAAAATTTCCCATTGACAAATCCTGCTTATCTGAATAGAATCAATAGTAACATCTTGTCTTTATCTTTATAATCAAGGGGTGATGAGGTTGGTTTTTGAAAAACTGCAAGAAATAATCGGTGAGCAATTTCTGCAAAGCCCGGAGTCAATTACGATGGAAACCTCTTTTGTTGATGACTTGGGTGCAGATTCTCTTGATGCTGTTGATTTGATAATGAGGCTAGAAGATGAGTATAACATCCCCGAAGTTGATGAAGATACTGTTATGCAGCTTCACACAGTTGGCGATGCCTATCGGTTTATATCAAATTATTGCGACTAGGTTTGGCTAGAACTTACAACCGATATAAAATTATTAAAGTGGAATCAATTAATGAATAAGCAACATTTAACAGAACTACAAAAAAAGCTTAACTATAAATTCAGAAATCTTTCGCTTCTTTATAATGCTTTGACACATAGTTCTTATGCTAACGAAAATAAAAAAGATGGGCTTATCAGTAATGAGCGGTTGGAGTTTCTTGGCGATTCTATACTTGGTTTAGCTGTCGCTGAATTAATTTACAAGCATAAATCAGGCATATCGGAAGGGCAGATGACAAAACTCAGGTCCGAGTTGGTTTGCGAAAAGAGTCTGGTGGCTCTTGCCAAGTCAATGGATTTGGGGCAATATCTTTTGCTTGGGCGCGGCGAAGAAAAGGGTGGCGGTCGAGACCGACCATCTATTCTGGCTGATGCTGTTGAGGCAATAATTGCGGCAATTTATCTTGATAGAGGGTTTAAGCCTGTGATGTCTTTTGTTAAGGATAAGTTATTTTCCGGAAGCGGTGTGATGACGTTTGAAACAACTGACTACAAAACTGCGCTTCAGGAATTGGTTCAAGCAAAACCTGCTCAAACACTCAGCTATCACGTGATTGATGAATCGGGTCCGGATCATATGAAACTATTTACAGTCGAAGTTCGTCTAAACGGTGACTTCTATGGAAAAGGAATCGGCAAGAGCAAAAAAGAAGCAGAACAAGCAGCCGCAATGTCGGCGTTAAATCTCGAGCAATAACATGATTTTTTGATTGAAATAATAGACGAAACGGTGTATAATGTTTCGAGTATGTCTTTATACTCGATTTTATTTGTGCCCGAGTGCAAAATTACAGATGTTTAGCACTATGGGTATTGCGAAGATATAATATAATTACCAAGAAAGGTCGGTGTTTTAACTGTACTTAAAATCTTTAGAAATACAAGGCTTTAAGTCGTTTCCTGAAAAAACTCGACTGGCTTTCGATAAACCTATAACCGGCATAGTAGGACCTAATGGCAGCGGAAAATCAAACATTTCCGATGCCATACTTTGGGTTATGGGTGAACAATCAACAAAATCTTTGCGCGGTGCAAAGATGGAGGACGTAATTTTCGGCGGTACGCAAAGACGTAACCAAGTTGGGTTTGCAGAGGTGTCTCTCGTCCTCGACAATAGTCAACAAATGCTCAACATTGACACTACCGAAGTTATGATAACCAGAAGATACTACCGCTCGGGAGAGAGTGAATACTATATCAACCAATCAAGCGTGCGCCTTCGAGATATTAACGAACTGCTAATGGATACCGGGCTTGGTCGTGAGGGCTACAGCATTTTAGGGCAAGGGAAAATTGCTGAAATTCTTTCAACAAAAAGCAAGGACAGACGGGCGATTTTTGAAGAGGCCGCCGGCATTTCACGTTACAGATATAAAAAAGAAGAGTCAGAAAGAAAACTTCAACAAACAGATGATAATTTGCTTAGAATCGGCGATAAAATATCCGAATTGGAATTGCAAGTCGAACCGCTGCGCGAACAAGCGGAAGTGGCAAAGAAATTTCTTCTTCTCAGAGATGAGCTTCGTGGACTCGAAATATCTGTGTGGTTACGTGCGCTCGATACATTAGCTGAACGTGCAGATACGGCTCTGGCTAATCATGCTACAGCAAAACTTGCCTTGGATTCTGCCACAAAAGAACTTGAAGAATGTTTTGAAAACACTGAAAAACTGGCAGAAGATATGAAACAATGTGATGTGGAAGCAGATTCTATAAGAGAGTTAATTTCTTCTTCCGAATCATCTCTGGCGGATTCCATCAGTGATATCGCTGTACTGAAATCACAAATTGAAAGTAATATAGGGCAAATCGAACGCCTAACCGATGAGTTGCAAGGTCAAAGTGACCAAAGCGATGGTGTTGGCGTGCAAATAAACGAGAGAGAAACCAGGCTTGTTGAAATTTCCCGTGAAAAAGATGGCATAGACGAACAAATCTCTGCACTTGTCACGAAACTTCAAGATATTTCAGGTTCAGCCGGTGAGTCGTCTCAAACACTCAGTTCATTACTAAAAGAAGAAAATAATCAACAAGTAGCTTTACATGACAGTAAATCAAGACTTTCAGCACTTGCATCTCAAGCACAGGAATTATACGATATGGATAGTTCTGTCAAACAGGAACTTGGAAAAGCTAAAGAATCACTCTTGACACAGACAGCAGAATATGATGCATGTTCGCAAGAGCTTATAAAAGCTGCTGAAGAAGTCGACTCTTTGAAAAATGTAATAAGCGGTTTAACTCTCAGATTGGAAAATCGCGAAAAAAAATCTGAAGCTGTGAATGAAAAATTGAACCGCTTAAAGATTGAGCTAAAAACACTTGAATCAAAACGAGATATGCTCCTTGAGATGGAGAGGGATTATCGCGGCTATTCTAATGCTGTAAAAATCGTCATGCAAGAATATAAACGCGGCTCACTAAAAGGTGTGCACGGAACTGTTGCGGGATTAATTAAAGCATCTGATAAATATACCGTAGCTATCGAAACAGCTCTCGGTGGTGCTATGCAACACGTAATAATAGATAATGAGGAAAACGGAAAAGCCGCAATAGGCATGCTTAAAAGGCGCGGGGCAGGTAGGGCAACATTTTTACCCATATCCACAATCAAAGGAAATGCTTTAAACAAAAATGATGTCGACAAAGATCAAGGCTCTGAGGGTATTGCTCTCGACTTGGTTAAGTTTGATTCCAAATATCAAAACATCTTCGCCAGCTTACTCGGGCGAGTCGTAATAGCTGATAATATCAACAATGCGGTTAAAATAGCACAAAAAAATGCTTATAAATTCAGAGTTGTCACACTTGACGGACAGGTGATAAACGCAGGTGGCTCTATGACCGGTGGTTCTGTGGCAAACAATGTAGGTATATTATCCAGAGCCAACGAACTAACTCAGCATAAAGCTCGCATAGAGGTTATATCAAATGAGCTAACACAGGTTGAAAAAGAATATTCGGAACGTCTCAGAGAAAAAAACGCTGCACAATATGAGCTTGATGTCGCATCTACAGAACTTCGCACAGCGGAAGATACGTTCTTAAAACTCGAAAGCGAAGTTGCTCATCATGAATCATTATTGGAAACTGCACAAGAAACCATAGCCGCTTTTGAAACAGAACTCGCTTCGCTCGTGAACAGAATGAAGCTAAACTCTGATGAAACTGAAGAAATTAAAACAAACATTGAAAGTTTTGAGCAAAAGATACTTTCCATTAAGTCTCAAGTAGAGGAAGCCATTCAAGGGCAAGAGAAATTAAGTGAAGAACGTGAACTCGTCAACGATGAACTGTCAGAACTGCGCTCCAAAATTGCATCACTTGAAGCTGAAAAAGATGCTATTGCAAAAGCTGTTGTCGAACTCACTGCACTTCGTGATGAAATGTTCGGAACTCATGAGCGTCAAAAGAAAGTTATTGATGAGCTTAAAAACCAAAACAAAGATATCAGTACGCAAATACAATCAAAGGAACGTGTATCTGCTGCATTTACTGACAAAATTGATGAGCAAAAGAAAAGACTCGCCGATTTGAACACACAAAAACTTGACATCGAATCAAAGCGAGTAGGTTTAAATAAAGAAACACAAACTAAAAATCAGCAAATGATTAATTTAGAGCGTGAGTGTTCTCGATTGGAACAGAAAAAATTAGCAGCGGAAATGGAAGAAAAGCAAGTTGTCGATAAACTCTGGGATAACTATGAATTAAC
>JGI20163J15578_10000476_pt1 | contig 16631 bp, 11 predicted proteins | sample TergutCu122P1_FD_15578 | JGI IMG/M metagenome (IMG submission 15578)
CATGGTTCAATTGAAAAGATAAAAATAGGAGGCATCTGTAGATGAAAGAACATCCTATGAGCAAAGAAGATTCTAAAGATGATAAAGAATCTAACAATAAATTCAAGGTCACTTTCAATAAGGTCCGTCGAAGTGGTTACTTCAAATATTACCGTAAAAAAACGGTTTGGTTTTTGATTACTTTAGTCGCTGCTGTTATCTTGAATTTCATCTTGCCAAGATTAATGCCAGCCAATCCCATTGCCAATATTATGGCAAGAGCGGCTCAGAGCATTCATGATGCAGATGCTCTTAGAGAAATGTATGAACACTATATGAGACAGTTTGGCCTAGACAGACCCATTCTTGAACAATTTTTCCTCTATGTGAGGAACTTGTTTAGGGGTGACTTTGGTTTGTCTTTTTCTCGTTTTCCAAGACCTGTTTCAGACATAATCTTCTCTGCACTGCCTTGGACCATTGGTCTTCAACTGCCAGCCATATTAACAGGGTGGATTATTGGGAATCTACTTGGTGCTTTAGCCGCTTACATGCGTAAAGGTTTTGATCGAGTGTTAATGCCTTTGGCACTATTTGTTGGTGGAATTCCTGCCTTTGGATTGGGAATTATTCTGTTGACGGTATTTTCCATTAATCTTGGGTGGATGCCTGTGGCAGGAGGATACGAGATTGGGATGTTGCCTCATTTTAGCTGGAGATTTATTGCTTCTATTATTCACCATTATCATCTGCCATTTTGGTCCATTGTGCTGATTTCTATAGGTGGCCAGGCCATTGGGATGCGCTCTATGTCCATTTATGAACTCAATGCAGACTATGTAAAATACAGTCGGTATATGGGAATCAAAGACCGTAAGATTGTAAGATATGTTTTTAGAAATGCTATGTTACCACAGGTGACAGGTTTGGCTCTATCCATCGGTACCATGATGGGGGGCGCATTGGTGGCAGAGATTATCTTTGGTTATCCTGGTCTTGGAACTACGCTACTTCGCGCAATTCGAGAGGGAGATTATCCTCTTATTTCGGCGGCCACTTTGATTATTACCATTATGGTGCTCACCGCTGTGTTCCTGTTGGAAATCATTTACGGCTTAATTGATCCACGAGTAAAAGCCGCACAATACGAGTAAGGAGGAAAGGTTGATGAGACATCAATACAAACAACTTCTCCGCTCAGGTAATTTTATGACGGGGTTCATCATTTTAGCATCCTTGTTGATATTTACGGCTCTTTATCCTATTTTTGTACCAGGCAATCCTTTGGCGATGATTGGATTCAATTCATTTATCCCACCAGGTACTTATGTGTCTTTGTATGATAGTGTTGACGAATCGGTATTTGTCTACACTCTTGCGAATTCCTGGAGCAGATGAGGCACGAATCGACAATTTGCTACCAAAGGAAAGTCGAGAATCCATGAGAGACTGGTTAATCAGGGCTGGAATACCAGAAGAAGAGATTGACATTACCTATGCTCACACCGTGCTGGAGCTGTGGTGGGCCAACTACGACCCGGAGGAACGGCTGGAAGGAATGACTTTGGCGGATCACAGATATTATCAACGATTGGATAATCGAGTGAGTAGAATATTTGATATTTCTGACATTCATCTTTATCGGTTGAACCCAGAGACAGAAGAGGTTGAGTTTAGCACGGCAATTACCACCACGGACCATGTGAATTTAAGGGATGTGGTCAATGTACACCGACTGCCTCTTGGAACGGATAATTTCGGACGAAACATGTTAACTCAGTTGGTGGCTGCCATTGGAACTTCTCTTCGAATAGGGCTGATTGCAGGGGGGATTGCCACATTGATTGGCTTAACTCTAGGTCTTCTTGCGGGTTATATTGGTGGCATTGTGGACGATATAATTATGTTTTTCTCCAACTTGTTTACGGTGATTCCCGGTTTTGTGATTTTAATCTTAATTGCTTATAGCATTGGACAGGCAGGGCGAAGTGTAACTGCCGTAGGGGTGGTTATCGGGGTGACTGCTTGGGTGTGGACCACTCGTTCTATTCGTTCTCAAGTGCTATCCTTGCGTAATCGTGACCATGTGAATCTAAGTAAGTTAAGTGGTCANTCTGTTCCAAGAATCTTGGTCAATGATATTCTGCCCTACATCGTCTCTTATGTGGTNATGGCATTTATCCTNCAAGTTTCTACAGCGATTCTTGCGGAGGCAGGGTTGTCCATGCTGGGACTTGGGCCTAGNACNACAGACGTGCCTACTCTTGGCATTATGATGAATTGGGCCATGACTTATTCGGCTCATCTTACGGGAGCATGGTGGGCATATTATCCNGTGCTGCTTGTGATTGCGTTGATTTCATTTTCCTTGAATCTGATGAACACTGGGTTGGATCAGGTGTTTAATCCCCAGTTGAGGAGTTAAAGTCTAAGCAAGGAGTAAGAAGCCGAGGCTTTGGTTTAACCGTAGATGAGGAGTTAGAGTTCGGAGATTGATGGAAGGAATACGGCGCTAAAAAAAGTCAATACGAATGGAGTTTGTGGACGAAGAAACAGGAGGAAAGAATGCTTGAAGTGAAAGATCTTTCAACAAAATATATTACCAGATTTCGAGAAGATATTTACGCTGTAGATAAGGTGTCTTTTACGGTGAAGGAAGGGCGCTCTCTAGGAATAGCAGGTGAGTCAGGTTGTGGGAAATCTACTTTGGCTCTAAGTTTGATGGGCTACTATTTTCCACCACTTCATTATGTGGGTGGTGAAATCATCATTGATGGCCGCAACATATCGAAATTAAAGCCTGATTATGTGCGAAAAAATATCCTTGGAACAGAGATTGCCTATATTCCCCAGGCAGCCATGAATGCTCTGAATCCAACCAGAAAAATCATTAAGTTTATTGAAGACGTGATGTATGCCCATGGAAGTAAGTTTAGCAAAAAAGATATCTATGATCTGGCAAGGGAGCGTTTTGAACTGTTAAATTTGGCACCTGAGGTGCTGAATAAGTATGCTGTGGAATTGTCTGGGGGGATGAAGCAAAGAACAGTGATCGCCATCTCTACCATACTTTCGCCGAAAGTGTTAATTGCTGACGAACCCTCATCTGCATTGGATGTAAGCAGTCAGAAGATGGTGATTAAGATGCTTCATGATTTGATGGAGTTGGGTTTAATTAAGTCTATGATTTTCATTACCCATGAACTTCCTCTGCTCTATAATGTCACCGATGATGTTATGGTGATGTATGCGGGACAAATCGTTGAAAAGGGCACAGTGGATCAGATGATTTTCGACCCTGTACACCCTTATTCAAAAGGTTTGATTGGTTCTATCCTTGTTCCAGAGGAAGGAACTAGAGAGGTGAAGCTTACTGCAATTCCAGGAACACCCCCTAACTTAAAAAATAAGATGGTAGGCTGTCGATTTGCCNAGCGTTGCAAATATGTTACTCCTAATTGTAAGGTACTTGAAGTACCCAGCAAAGAGTTTGGACCAGGAGGAGAGCGAATGAGCCGCTGTTTGTTGTCGGAGATGGAGCTTAGGAAAATATATCTTGAAGAGAGTAGAGACTCCACTAAAATGTAGATGAGGATGGAACTAAAGAAAACATATCTTGAGAAGAGTAAGGATTCTAATTTATTGTGGTTATAGAAGGTCTTGACTTTAGTGATATCAGCATCTTAATAAAGGTGTACTTTTTGCAGAGAAGGGTCAAAGGAAAGGGTGTATCTTGATATGGTAAAAGGTGAAATGAAAGATTGTTCAGTGAATGAAGTGGCTAGAGAGAATAATAGAGAAGTTTGCCTAAGTGGTAAAGGAGTGACCAAGGTCTTTGGTTTTGGTGGAAAGAAAACAGTGGCTGTAGATCACGTTGATTTTGAATTTCACTCAGGAGAGCTGGTTTCGATTGTAGGGGAATCAGGTAGTGGGAAAACGACACTAATTAAGATGCTCTTAGGTTTGACCTCTGTTACAGAAGGGGACATCTACTTTATGGGCAAAAAAAGAGACATTCGATCTCATAGCAAGAAGAAGGAATACTGGAAAGGGATACAGGCCATCTTCCAAGACCCCTTCTCCTCCTTTAATATATTTAAGAAAGTTGATGATGTGCTTCTAGATTGCATTCACATGCGTGGTGGCCGTGGCCTTAGTAAAGGACAAAAAGCCCAGATGATGAGAGAAGCTTGCAGTTTCGTTAATCTAAAATACGATGAAATGACCAACAAGTATCCTTTTGAATTATCAGGAGGGCAGATGCAACGATTGATGATTGCAAGAATTTTTCTATTAAAGCCGAAGATTCTTCTGGCAGACGAACCTACTTCTATGATTGACGCTTGCTCAAGGGCAACGATCTTGGATATGTTGCTAAAATTACGTGACGAAATCAACATGATGATTATCTTCATCACTCATGATATGGGGTTGGCCTACTATGTTTCCGATACGGTGTACATCATGGAGAAAGGAAAGTTTGTTGAGCACGGTCCTGCTGATGAGGTGGTGTTGAAACCGAAGGCCGAGTACACCAGGAAATTGCTAGACGATGTTCCCAAGATACATGAACCTTGGGATTTTAAAAAAAAGTAGAATTCATAGTTATGGGTATTATTCCCAAGAGTTAACTATCAAGCAAGTGAAAGAAGGAGCCTAGCAGAGTCCTCTTTTTTGCTATTGCCCTTGTCTTTCCCATTGCTTTACAATTTTAATGATCTTATTGTTCATGGCTTCTTCACCAAAGGTATTAATTTTGAAAAACATGGCTTGGCTTCCGCCAGAAGAGATAACGGATAAATGTAGTTCATCTCCATTTCCTAGCAAAGTGATATTTGCAGCTAAACGATTGCCACCTATCATGCTATATCGTTCATATACTCGTACAACGCAACGAACATTACCTGTTGTGAAGTCGCTTCCCCCTTGGAAAGTTGCAGAAATGCTACGACCTAATATTTCTTTGTCTAGAGTTCTTAATAATGAATCAAAATCACCTTTTAATTTACGCTCATATACTGCCATGGATCAAACCTCCAAAATCTTTTCTCCATTCTATCAGAGAACGGGACAACTTTCAATAAACATTAAACACGTTACTTATTATCATATACTTTACCTATTAATCTGCCGTATCTCGCTACGTTTGATGAACCATTGACTGATTTAATCTCAACCTATACCCACAACTTCTGTGCGGTTTCGTAAATAATCTCCAGCGCCTCTTTCAAGTGCTCAGAAGTGATTCTGGCAATGGTAAGGCGGATGCTATTGTCGAAATCCTCTTTGTTGTAGAATGCATCTTCATTGGATACAACATAGACACGCTGTTTCTCAAGTTCTGAAATCAAAACATCAACTTTAATGCTTGGGTGGAACCGTAATGAGAAGTAATACCCCGACTCCCCACCAATAAGAGAGACTAAATTTGAATCCCACTTTGCTACCGTATGTCTTATTATCTTAAGCTTACGATTAATAGAAGCCGTTATTTGAGCATAATGCTTTTCGTANATGGAACTTTCAAGGTATACCTCATAAGCGGCTTGGGAGATAAGGCTTGGCATAAAGTATGAGTAATAATAAGAATCACCTGATATCTCATCAAACACCTCTAAGAGATCATCAGGAACCACCGCAACTCCAATTCGTAGAAGAGGGAGCACCTTACTCATGCTTCGCAGCAAAATACAATTTTTTTGATTCGAGAAGAAGTGTATAGGAACATACTTTGCCAATTTGTGAGCATCACCAAAATAGTCATCTTCAACGATATAAACATTGTGTTTAATCGCCAGTTCTATAATCTGCTTCCGTTGTTGGTTAGAAAGTTTGGTTCCAAGGGGGTTGTGATTCCTAGGAGTAACATAGAAAAACTTAATGTCTTCTTCTTTAAAACACCTCTCCAACTCTTTTAAGTTAATGCCGTGCTCATCTCTTTTGATGGTAAGAACATTCACCTCTACTTTTTCCAAATAAGCAATATAATGCTTAGAGGTGGGTGATTCCACTAGGATTGTCTTTTTCCCGTTTGGGAAAGGAATAAGAGTGAGGTGTGTCAAAATCTGAGTAACTCCCTGTATAAGATAAATGTTATCACCTTTGGTGTGAATGTCTTCTGAAGCAAGGTAATGAGGTAGAATTGCGTTTAAAGAAGGAATTCCCCTCAACCCTATATCTAAGGAATAAGTAGAGTACATCTCCGCCGCAATATGTAAACAGTGGTGAGCATCAAACGTAGAAAAAGACCCCACAACAGGATTGCCACAATCTAGGTAGTAACCTTCCCGGTGACCCTCCTCTCGGATCAGGTTATCCGCTACATAATACCCACTTTGCGGCTTGGAGTAAATCACGTGCTGAGAGCGGAGTTGTTCGAATGCTTTGATCACCGTACCTTTGCTACATTGATATTTTTGGCTGATGGATAACAAAGAGGGGAGTCGATCTCCTTGTTTAAGCTTTTGGTTCAGTATATCGTCGATAAGGTCTTGACAGATTTGTTCGTATATTTTCATGAGAATTCTCCTAGGCTTTGATTAGACGATGTAGGATTAAGCAGTACTGTTATTTGCACATGTGTCAATCGCATCTGATGATTCTTCTGGTTTTGACAGTTTTCTACTGGTTGTAGCTAAGTATATGTTAATATTATAATATCTAACTCTTTGGGATGTCAACGGAAGTTCTTCTCTCTGAATACGAATCCTGTTCTTCCTTTACATGATTATTTTCTACTTATCTTGCCAATGATAATTAAACTTCAAGTACGAATCCATAATTTCTGCAATTGCGTTGGACACTTTGGTATTGTTTTCTTTTGTAGATACAGCAATGCGATAATAGCGATCATTCAAACCTTGGTAATTTCCACAAGATCGAATTCGAATCCCCTTTTTATCTAGCTCTTTTTGCAGGTCAAAGGGGTATGGGCTTTGAAAGAAGACATAATTTGCACTGGCTTCAAAGACTTTAAACCCAAGATGCTTCAAATGGTTCTCAACTCGCCATCGTTCCTTAGATACAGATTCCTTTGTTTCCTTAATGAACGCTTTTGCACTTTGAAGGGCAGCAATACCGGCGGCTTGTGCTAAAGTTGAAACAGACCAATCAGGCCCGTGAAAATAAAGATTTTCAAGGAGTGCTCTGTCTGTGCATAGAGCATATCCAAGGCGGATGCCTGGTATGGCGAACATTTTCGTAAATGCTTTCAAAACAATAAGATGAGAGTGTTTTTCAAGGAAAATCTTGCTTGTATATTCATTTGCAAGTTTTGCAAAATCAAGAAAACACTCATCAACAACAACCTTTGCACAGAGTTTTTCACAACAGGTTAAGATTTCTTCTATGATTGAAACTTCTGTAAGCTTACCAGTGGGATTATTGGGGTTGCAGATGAAAACTAAATCCGGATTCTCTCTTTTTATGAATTCAATGATTTCGTCAGTAACGGCAAAATTATTAAGAGCAGTTAAAGGATAATGAACGATTTGTGAGCCAAAAGATTCGGCAGATCGCTGGTAATCGGAGAAGGTGGGGGCGGTAACCAGTGCTTTTTTTGCCTGCACCACCCTTGGAAGACGAAAAATAATGTCTGATGCTCCATTGCCACAAAATATCCAATCTGGATTTACATTTTCAAAAACCCCAATTTGTTGACGCAATTGAGTTGAAAAATTATCGGGATAGTTGTTGCTGTTAGGAATTTCTTTGATAATGGCATCTGTTATACTTTGAGGAATGCCTAAGGGATTGATATTTGCTGATAAATCGATGATATTATTCTTTCCAACTTCAAAAGTAGCATTTCCGCCGTGATTGTACTTATACATAAATACACCCCTTTGATAATAAAGAAAATAAGAAACACCCTATAACGATGATAACGATTGCAAGAATTGTTGTCCCATACATCAAACGATTAGAGGAGCGAATGTGTTCTAGGGTAGGCTCTTGGATAGGGTCACCTATGAGTGGATGATGGACAAGTATTCCTTTATAATAGCTACCCCCTCCAAGAGATATGCCAAGAGCACCTGCACATACGGATTCTGTTTGTGCTGAGTTAGGGCTTTTATGGTTACGCCTGTCTCTTAGGTAGATACGGAGGGCTGCTTTTGTGTCTGTCCTGACAATGATACTCCCTAATATCATTAGTAGGGCGGATAATCTTGCAGGGATAAAGTTAATGACGTCGTCTAGCCGAGCAGCAAATTTCCCAAAATACTCAAAGTCATCATTTCTATAACCAATCACAGAATCTAGGGTGTTGACGGCTCTATATGCCATCCCTAGGGGTGCGCCACCAATAAGGATAAAGAGGAGAGGGGAGATGACACCATCGGTTAAATTTTCAGATGTGGTTTCAACAGTGGCTTTGATAATCTCTGGCGCGTTTAAATTTTTGGTGTCACGACTAACGAGATAGGAGAGATTTTTTCTTGCAGATTCAATATCACCAGACTTCAAAGAGTAATAGACCTTCATACTTTCTGTTTTCATTCCCTTTGGTGCAATGAGGAAATAGCAAATGATAGCCTCAATAAACAAACCTAGCCAATCGTTTAAAGCATAAAAGCCATGTACGATCAACCACGTCAACCCATAGGAAAGAAATATGATTACCAATGACAATACCATGCCTGCGAAAAATTTGGTAACGGAGCGTTTAGGTTTGAAGGATGCATAAATCCTAATGCCCAAAGCAATGCCATGTCCAACAATTCGGATGGGATGAAAGGGGTTTTGAGGTTCACCAATGATGAAGTCCAGAACAAATGCAATAATTATGATGGATACAATTCGAATGACATCCATTAGGGATTCGCCTCCTCTCTTACAAAACAAAAAACAGTCGTCAGTGAAATTCTCCACTTACGACTGAGACAACTTGTTATTGTAAGACAACACCACGCAATCTCGCTTTTAGAAATGGCTAATGCTTACTTATGCGAGAAAACCTACAACAACCATATTGTCTCCATACTCTGTGGAGCCACCATGTAACAGCAATTTGGGTTTAGCAAATGCTGTTGAAAATGAGGCAGGTCTTCCGACTTAGACATGTTCGCATAGGTTTCACCTTCTCAAAAGCCTTGGCATTCAATGGTTGTTTGGGATTGTCCAAACTTGAAACTTGCTAGTCAATACGGCAGCAGGACTGTTCAGGATTCTAACCTGATTCTCTATTATCACATAGTTTACGTTTGAAATCGTAGATTCTGTGCACCGTCATCTTCTTGAGTTTATTTGATTTTCAAAAAATGTTACTTGTTGGGACATGATAGCATGAATTTGTTTTGGTTGTCAACATTAATGATTTACGTGGATAAAGATCCTCGTGGATAAAGATTTTCAAGAAAGAAATTTATCTTTTCACTTTCAAACTTCTTTAGCAAATCTCTTAACGATATCTTATCAGATGTAAAATACAATGTGAGACAAAAATAGAGATATATGTGCCATTTTGTGATAGGATATTACCTTTAAGCCAAGAGGATAATGAAGAGTGGTACAAGAAAAACCATATGCTAGAAGATAACTGATAAAACTGTATACCAGGTGATAGGTCAGAGTGTATCGGATTTAAAAAACCCCTCAAAACTTTCATTTTAAGGGGCTTTACGTGCGGTAGAGGATTCGAACCCCCGACCTTCTGGTCCGTAGCCAGACGCTCTATCCAGCTGAGCTAACCACACATATGCAAACGATGTTGTTTGCAACGAACATAAGTATATAATAATCTTAAGTATTTGTCAAATGATTATCTGTTTTTTCTCTTATTTATTTGTATAATTTTGTATATTTTTTTCTCCTAGATTCCCCAATGCTTATCAGCCTAAGGTAGAGAAAAGCATCAATGCTCTATGGTATAGTTTTAATTATTTTCCACCATTTACAATGTTTGAAGCATTATTTTATCCCCTTTTATGAGCAATATTATCAACCAACTGTATCAACTCCTTCTCACTAGGGATGTTTCCAATATTAATGGAATTGGCAATGGCTTTATTGAATAAATCCAAGTGGATTTGTGCTTTTTCCTCATCCTTCATTAAAAGACGAAAGTAAGCGTAGGATACACGCTGAATACTTTCATTGGAGGCGTTTTCTTGGGTGTACTTTTCTACTTCTTTCGTATATAGCTTTCGAATCTCTTTTTCTCGACATTCCCCAATGAGTTCATGGAAGATAAGTTCCAGATTGATGGCAGGTTGATATCCTGCCATTGAAGGTTCTAAATGGAGAGAGATTGCTTTCATACACTTATGGGCGTCATCAAATAATCTTTTATCCATGAGGACTTTATATTTTAAAAAACCGGCTTCAACAACGAAAAAATCATCAATCTTTTTGTTGATGTTCGCCCACTTATAGTAGGTTTCGGGAATATCTTTAGGTCGAGTACCTCCAATAAAGAAGCCCTGTATGCGAAAGTTTCTCCAGTATTTTAAACGAATATCAGCGTTCTTTTCTTTTCCAAAGTTAAACAAAATATAACCGTCATTCCAATTGCCATTATTGTTAACAGGTAGAATATTCATAATAAAATCGGTAGTTGCCTTCAAACCAAGGATGAGAAAGACGATGGACCAAGTTGGAAGAAAGGGGGCAATTAGAAAGAAGAGTGTGGCACAAATTCCTGCCAAGATAAGGTTCATCAAGGAGCCACTAAAATAATAGAGGCGAAATGGAAAACTACCCTCTTTCATATCTGGTGGTGATAATTGGCTGACGCCTCCCAGCCCTTTTTGGTTATTCCTTTTTCTTGTAAGTTTATCCTCTATTTTTAACCATATTTTGCCAAAAAGACCATAATAAACAAAGGTATACCCTGTGAGCAAACCTCCGATTAAATGACCTGTTTCATGGAAAATAGAGCTGATGATATCGCTAAAGATGATGACCCCAACGATTACAAAAAAGATGGTGAAAATCCGGATAGTACTCCAGGGTTCGCCAGAAACTTGATTGATATAGGTGAACCCTAACCAAACCACTGGCAAGGAGAGGATGATAAGGTTGATTTGTAAAATGCTGGCAACTTTTCTGCTCATGGAAATCTCCTTTAAACTTTAAAACATCAGCCAAAGCCTAATGGCTTCGGCTGACGATAGTCTTTATTAACAACATGAGTTGTGGGAAAGAGAAGTCTCTATGTTGTAACTTTGCTGTTACTGATAAAACAAATGTAAATCTTAAGTTAGCCTAACTTTAGACGGGAACTTAAACTTGAACAGGAGGTACTGGAATCTCCTCTATCTCGCGGAATAAGTGGCGTGGTATACCATTGACCATGATGGGTTTAATTTCTCCTTGAATAAGTGGTCGTACGTAACGGATAAAATCGTCTGTCACATTGGTGCCACAACTAGTAATCCACTCTCTAGGAACAAGTTTTTCGTCGTTGGCGATTTTATGAACATCTTGAACGGCAGTTCCACTTTGATAAGGTTCATCAGAAAGACGAGTAAGGATAACCATCTTGCCTGTATCTTTTTCGTCAGCAGCTCTAACAGCAGCGGCTCCTGCTTGATAAGCTTCTAGAATATCTACACCAGAAGCAAGGTGTGAAGCAGCACGTTGTAATAAACTTAATTCGATGGGACGAGTTTTACAGTTGAATTCACCTGCAATATAATTGGCCAGATAAGCAGCTGTTCCAGTAAGTTGTTTGTGACCAAAGGCATCAACAAAGTCAACGTTCTCTCCCAATTCGCAGACATAACGGCCATCTGCCAAGCGAATCCCCTCGGAAACCGCAACGACGATGGAGCGCTTTCTCTCCAATAATCCCTTGATGGTTTCATGGAAGTTATCCATGTCAAATGCCAACTCGGGCATATAGATAAGGTCAGGACCAGGACAATCTTCTCCTTTAGCTAAGGCAGCGGCTCCTGTTAGCCAGCCAGCATTTCTTCCCATAATCTCAACAATGGTAACCATTCCGGATTTATGCTCTAGACAGTGACTATCACGAATGATTTCCTTTACAGAGGTGCCAATGTATTTAGCAGCACTTCCGTAACCTGGAGTATGGTCGGTGATGGCTAGGTCGTTGTCTATGGTTTTCGGGCAACCAATAAAACGAGTGGAATACCCAAAAACAACGGCATAATCAGATAGCTTTTTAATGGTATCCATAGAGTCGTTGCCACCAATGTAAATAAAGGTTTCAATCTCTAGCTTGTCTAAAACTTCAAAAATCTTAGAATACAAAGCGGAGTTCTCATGGATATCAGGTAATTTATAACGGCATGAACCTAAAAAGGCAGCAGGGGTTCTTTTAAGTAGCTCAACATCTAAGTCATTGGTAATGTGCTCAGACAGGTCGATGTATCTTCCCTCTATTAAACCTTGGATGCCATTGAGCATGCCATATACTGTTTTGGCACCTCTATCTTTTGCTGTGCGATATACACCCGCTAAACTTGAATTGATGGCAGCAGTTGGACCACCAGATTGGCCTACAATTACATTCCTTTTCATATTTTTAAACCTCCAATACTTTCTCTACTATATAATAGAGGAAAAATAGGGTTTTGTAAATGGATAATACAGAATTAGTTTGCTAAAATCTTGAAAAAACCCTTGCTTTTTATGAATCCTTATTATATTATCATCTAAATACAAGAATTTCTTGTTAAAACGTCAGCTATATTGCCATTTAAATGTAAAGATTTGCTTGTAAAAAACATCTGTTGTATTGCCATCTAAAACAAACATTTGCTCATTAAAGCGTCTATTAGAAATTAATTCTTATTACCCTTCATTCATCAATTCATTTACTCAATCTATTCATCCATTATCACGTTATTTTATCAATATTATTCTAACAACTCATCTACTTATCCATCTATTCATTGATTATCCCATTAACTTGTTTCTTTACTTTAATAGTCTGCTCAAGCACTGGAGTTCTCTGTTTTTATTCTACATGCATTATTTGGGAATTAATCAACTAAATCAACCACCAAACCAGCCCTTTCTCTACCCCAAAGGAATGTAGGCGATAGGTTCAATTTGTCGTTTCGACAGTATTTTATGTTAGGAGGGATTTCTATCGAAAAATCATATTATGAAGTGATTAAATTTATTGATCACAATGGTTCTAGTCGTATAACCATGGATTATGTGCAAGGAGAGTTGCTAGTTGACAAGGTCAAAAACACTTCTGAGTTATCTAAGGGTGTTATTTTTTCTTGGTTCTACAATCTGCTCATTCAGATGATTCAATATCATAAATGCTGCAACAATCGCATTTATCGATATTTGAATCCTTACAGTGTGGTGATTGTAGGGGATGAGGAGGTATATTTACTGGATATTGACTCAACAAGTAACAGTTTTGTAATTAAAAATCTACAAACGCCGTCTATGCGAGAGCATTTTCTTAAAGCCAAAATCCAACAAACAGAAGAAAATCAAATAGGGATTGACATTTACTGTTTTGGCAAAACTTTACAGTATGTTCTTGCTTGCTCTGAATCATATATTTCCTTAAGCAAGTTAGAGGATAACAAATGCTTTAATCTTATTGAGAAATGTATTAATAGAGACACAAGGAGAAAGTACATTAATTTTACCCAGATAAAAAAGGATCTAAGTTTTGCCAATGGAAAAAGAAGGAAACATATTTCAAATGACAAACGACGAAAGATTATCTTAGGGGTTGTTATCGTTGTTGTTGTAGCAAATATAATATTTGCCTTAGGTCTAAGTGTTGTTTTCCCCAAAGGGAGTAGAGACGGCAACGGGATAAATGAGCATGGGGTGTTGACAGAGCTAGAAGGGGGAGGAGATGTAGCAAAAGGAGAGGGTGATGGGTGGAGAGTAAATGGCGGAAGTGTAAAAGGAGAGGGTTTAGAAGGGGTAGATGCAGAAGGGATTGATTATGAAGGAGATAGAACGGAAAGTGATGTGTTGGGAAATGCTGGATTAGAAGATGGAAAGTTAGAAGAGGAACTGGAAGCAGGTGCAACTGGGATGTCAGGAGTTGAAAGTGATAGAGAATCAGGCAAAGAAAGTAGTGGTGAAGTTGTTATTTTAGGTGAAAGTCAAAATAGGAACGAAGGAAATCCAGAGGGGAACTTCTCTCTTGAGAGGTTTCTAAAGAACTTAGAAGAAGATGTAAATCGTCTAATAGGGTATCTTCATAACAATGACAAAGAAGATAACGAGAGAATCATCTTCTATGGGGAGGAGATGGAGATCGCGATTGTAAGAGTGCTTGCTATGGCATACGATCGAGAGGGACACAAAGAGCAAGGGATTCTAGCTTATGGACGGCAAATTGCCATTGAAAATAGAGAAGAGCATCTTGAAAGAGCCGTTATTAGGAAGATGAGGTTAGAAGAGGAACTAGGATGGATTACCCAGGCAATTGAAACAGGTAAGCACGGTTTGGAAATGTTAGGGGATAATGTTGATGTGGGCAGGCTTTACCTTGAGATGATGATTGACAGTGACTTATTCAATAAAGAAGAAGTGCGTAGAGAATATGAAAGACTGTTGGAGTTTATTGGGGAACTAAAAGGTGATGAGATTAGAGAAAGAATAGAAAGAATGGAATGAAGGAGGCAGTAAATGATGGAAGGAAAAGTAATTGAAAGAAAAAAAGAGGAAAGGAAAGAAATGTTAAAAGAAAAAAAGGAAAATAGGAAGAAAATAGCGAAAACGAAAGGAAATAAAAATCAGAAATTCTCGTATATTTTATTGGTAATAGGGTTATTATGTGTTGCTAAAGTTGTCTACTCCTATGGAGAAATGGCCATAGTAGCTCAAGGTAGAATGAGTGATTATATAAATGTGCAGACAGAAGGACAGGTGGATGAGCATGATGATGAGGGTGAAGGAGAGCATGATGGAGCAAAAGTGATGAGTACAGAAACTAATGAAGACTTTTTTGAGAGTGAAGGGGATTGCATTGGAGAGAACTGTGGTGAAAAGAATTGCAGTGCTAATCAGGGGTGTGGTGACGAGGATTGTGGCGTTGCCCTGTGTTGTGGCAATAATGACAAGGATAATGACAAAGAAGATGACAAGGAAAAGGATGAAGAAAAATGCAATCTCTGTGAAGAACGTTTGGAGCAGTTTGATGAGGAGGATTGTATTACGTGCTCAGAATGTATGGGGTGCGTAGAGTGCGTAAAATGTGAACGGTGCTCAGAGTGTGCAAGGTGTGAAGGGCGAAAAGAATGCCCGGGCTGCGAAAAATGTGAGAAGTGTATGGAGTGCACAGGCTGTCTAGGGTGTGTACAATGCGAGGCGTGCTCGGACTGTGAGGATTGCAAGCGGTGCTCAGAATGCATAGAGGATATCCTATATACAGAAGAGCAATTACCAAGAATTCAGGTGAAGGAGCCAGATGGAGCACATGGATATTATCTAAGCCCTCCTGGGATTACAGTGATTCATCAACTGGATAGAGTAGAGGTATATTATCGTTTCACCAACGGAGCAGGTGAGCTGATAGAAGGTACTATACCTGAAGGCGAGGATTTTCTTTTAGACAATCGCTTCAAAGATGGTGAGAACACCTTGTTGGTGTGGGTAGAGTTGCCAGACCAAACCTGGGAGGATCAGAGGGTCATTAAGTTGGATTCAGTTGCTCCTGGTGTTCCTGTAATTAATGTTGACAAGCCAGGGATGAATGGAGCAATCTATAGCAATGGTGTAGTGAATGTTACTTTTCAAAGTTTTGACGATGAGTCTGGAGTATATGGTTATTTCTATAAAATAGGTAATCACAGTGACATTTTTATTATGGGGGAAACAGGAAACCTATCCATCAATGAAGAATTTGTAGGGCAGGTTGAAGTTGTAGCCATTGATTATGCTGGGAATCGAAGTGAAGTTTCCAGGAGCTCTCCTATAATAATAGACAGGAATCAGCCGATGATAAAGATTTCCTCTACAGGGGAGTTAGGTGCTTGGAATCATGGGGCTATGTCCGTGGGTTTACAAGTTGAAGAATGGGGGGTTAGCTCTGGACTTGAAAGGGTTAGAGTTTATCTTGATGAGGAGATGATTTTGGACAAAAAGCTAAATGAGGGGGAAAAGGAATATACTTTCAGAGAGGCTTTATCCATAGAAAAAGAGGCATTTAATGGTGTTGGTGCCAACCTTAGAGTGGAAGCGAGAGACAATGTTGGCCATGAAACGATAGTACATCAAGAAATCTTAATCGATACAAAAGATCCAACCATTAGCTTTCCAGATGCTTTCAACCATATGATTATTGGAAGTGATCGAACCATAGAGATTGTTTTAGAAGATAACAATTCACTTCGTCATTATCAAGTGCAAACATCTCATTTACCATTTGCTGGAGAGGCAGGAGAGGGGGATTCCTTTATTAAGGGGGAGATAAATAGCACTTCTCAGAAAGTGTCCATACCCCTTGAGGTAGAGGGGAGATACACCATAGAGGTGCTGGCAAGAGATGTTTCTGGACGGGAAACTGTAGAAACAATCTATATAAGTTTAGACAAAACCAGTCCGATTATTAGATATGTTGAGCAGTTAAATGGGAAGCATATTCCTTATTTTCAATGGAATTATCAGCCTGATGATATGATACAAGATGAACATGGATATGACTATCATATGTTTCTTAATGGTGGCAGATATTTAAGAGGGGGTTATGTTGA
>JGI20163J15578_10000477_pt1 | contig 16611 bp, 17 predicted proteins | sample TergutCu122P1_FD_15578 | JGI IMG/M metagenome (IMG submission 15578)
TTTACAAAAAAATATTTCCGCTTTTGGACACAGGACGAGTTTGGCAAAAATTTTAGAAGAATGCTTACGATAGAGCAGTTTAGAAACCCGCAGGCAAAAGAAATGTACGGAATGATAATGGGTAACGGCCTGTTTGAATACATGACAAATATGTACCGTGAGTGGATGAAGGAGGGTGTCGTAAAGGAGAGTAACCCGCAGTTACTGGCACTTGAGTTTTGTGGTATATTTCAGTTTTTAATCAATCTTTCCGACACATCGTCGGATATTAACCAACTGGAAAATTTACTGCATACACACCTTGAACGGTCTATGCAAGAACATCTGATAGAAGGAGCAAATAATGAATAATACATTTTTTAGTTCCGCGCTTTTACAAGACACAATGTGGGGGCCTAACGCAATACGGCAATCCGAGGAACTGGCATCGCATTTCACAATTACAAAAGATATGCGAGTCCTAGATTTAGGCTGCGGGACGGGCTTGTCGTCCTTGTACTTGGCGCAGGTATACGGCGCGGAGGTTTTTGCCACCGACATAGTTGACCCAACCGATAATTACGAGCGGTTCCAATCCCTTGGGGTTACCGACAACATTATCCCTATGATGGTAGACGCTACACAGCCCCTGCCCTTTGCAAAAGGTTATTTCGATGTAATTTTTTCTGTAGGCTCATACAATATTTTTGGCGTGGGTGAAAAAGTGCTGCCAAATCTGGTTCCCTATGTGAAAAAAGGCGGCTATATTGCTGTCGCGTTTCCCGGGTTAAAGTTTGAATTTGGCAACAATGTTCCGGAGTCAATGCAACCGTTTTGGAGCATTCCCATAGTTGCGGAAACTGTCCGCGGCATAGAATGGTGGAAAGACTTGTGGAGCAAGGCAGAGGACATAGAAATTGTAAACATCAGCGAAATGGCTTGTCACAACATAGCCTGGAAAGATTACCTTGCAAGCATTAACCCTAGTGATGAAGATGACAAATGGGTATTGGATATGATGGCGGCAGAAGATGGGAAGTATTTTAATACAATACAGATGGTTGCTAGGGTCGTACGTATAAACCGCTCCTCTTTTCCCAATAAAACAGGCTTACGGATCTAATCTTACAAAACCCGTAAGCCAAAATCAACAACCTGAAGTTGGATTCAACCTGTATTCGATTAATTGCCCCCAACCTGTGATTGGTAAGCGGCTACATCCACTTATCATAAAGCCGTTTCAGTCTTGCCTGAACTTCATCTCGGCGTTTTTTTGTCATGGCCCGGTCTATTACATAACCGTCACCATCCTTGTGAAGCACATCCCCTTCCCGCACACCTTTAGGTAAAGCAGCTCTGGGAATTTCAACAAACTCAATTTCCCGGGCATCAGACAAAATTTCTATTACTACTGTGCCGTCTTCTACACGGTCAATTACATATGACACCAGAATCATCCCTGTACCGCACATTTGTATACCGCCACTGCCACAGCATCCGCAACTTCCCTGTTAAGGGCATCAGGCATGATGTAGTCTATAGAAAGTTCGTCGTCTGTAATATACTCGGCTATTGCCTTTGCGGCAGCAAGTTTCATTTCGTCGGATATAACTTTGGCTCTTGCGTCCAGCACACCGCGGAACAGCCCGGGGAACGCAGATGAATTATTAACTTGGTTGGGGAAGTCGCTTCGGCCTGTGCCTACAATGTACGCACCCGCTTCTTTCGCCAGGTCGGGCATAATTTCCGGTATGGGGTTGGCCATGGCAAGGACGATGCTTTTCTCTCTCATTCCCCGCACCATGTCTTGAGTAACGCAATTTGGCCCGGAAACACCTATAAAAATATCCGTATCCTTCATGGCATCCGCAAGGGTGCCTTTTACGTTGCGGGGGTTTGTGGCTTCCGCAAGCTGTACATGGGACTCCCGCAGGCCTTCTTTGCCCCTGTAAATGGCCCCGTCCCGCCCGCAGGCGATAATGTCTACAAACCCGGCTTTTTGCAGTAATTTTATAATTGCCACACCTGCTGCCCCCGCGCCGTTTACAACAATGCGGGTTTCTGCAGGGGTTCTGCCCGTAAGCCGAAGGGCATTATTGACAGCCGCAAGGGTAACAATGGCCGTGCCGTGCTGATCGTCATGGAAAACGGGGATACTTAGCCGCTCTATTAGCTTTTGCTCAATTTCAAAACACCGCGGCGCAGAAATATCTTCCAGATTAATTCCGCCAAAGTTGCCTTCCAAAAGGGCAATTGTTTCCACAATAACGTCTACGTCTTTCGATTTGATGCATAGTGGAATTGCGTCCACGTCACCAAATTTTTTAAACAGTGCGGCCTTGCCTTCCATTACGGGCATGGCGGCCAGGGGGCCAATGTCGCCAAGGCCAAGTACCGCAGTTCCGTCGGTAACAACCGCCACAGTGTTCCAGCGGCGGGTAAGTTCAAAGCTTTTTTCCTGGTCTTTTTCAATTTCTAAACAGGGCAGTGCCACCCCGGGCGTGTACGCCAGGGCTAAATCGTGGGAATTTTCCAGTGGCGCGCGCAGAGAAATTTCGTACTTGCCCCGCCATTCGTAGTGCTTTGCTAATGCTTTTTCCATTGTTACTCTCCTCCTAAATCGTTTTTCCTAAATAATCTATCGCCACCACTAGGGGCAATTTTTCTACTGTAAGCCGCCGTATTGCCTCCGTACCAAGGTCATCATAGGCTATGGTTTCCGCTTTTGTAACACATTTTGCCATTAACGCCGCTACGCCGCCAACTGCAACAAAGTATATTCCGCTATGTTTTTTTATGGCGTCTACAACCGCAGGGGAACGCTCCCCTTTACCAATCATAACCCGCAGCCCCGCTTCAATAAGCTGCGGAGAATGGGCATCCATACGCCCGGATGTTGTGGGCCCCACAGAGCCTATCGGCTTACCCGGCGGCGCGGGGCACGGGCCCGCGTAAAATACCGCCCGGCCTTCGTATTCAAATGGCGGGGCATCGCCCCTTTGCAATGTTTCAACCATGCGGGCGTGGGCCGCGTCGCGGGCAGTGTATATTTCGCCGGAAAGCTCAATTGTGTCACCGGCTTTTAACTGTTGGATTAGCTCTGTTGTAAACGGGGTGGATATTTTCATTTGTACGGCCTCCTATTTTCGGGTACCCCCTGATATCAGGGGGTAGAATTACAACACCACACACTTATGCCTTGCCACATGGCAGCCAATGTTTACAGCCACGGGCAGCCCCGCAATGTGGGTTGGGTACGTTAAAATTTTGACGCTAAGGGCAGTAGTCGTACCTTTAAACCCGGACGCGCCAATGTTAAGCCCGTTAATTTTCTGCAAAAGCTGCCGCTCCATGTCGGCCCAGTGAGGGTCCGGGTTTGCGGAAAAAATATCTATGCACAATGCCTGTTTAGACAACATGGCCGCCTTTTCCATTGTACCGCCAATGCCGATACCGACGATAATTGGGGGACATGGGCTAGAACCTGCAGCTTTAACCGTTTCAATTACAAAATTTTTAACGCCTTCTATGCCTGCGGATGGGGTAAGCATTTTTAGCGCGCTTTTATTTTCGCTACCAAAGCCCTTTGGCATAACGGTTATTTTTACGGTGTCGCCTTCAACTATGTTGTAGTGGATTACCGCCGGGGTGTTGTCCTTGGTGTTTACACGGTTGACAGGGTCTGCAACCACGCTGGCGCGGAAGTAACCTTCTTTGTAACCTTGGCGCACACCTTCATTAATGGCGGCGTCCAAGCTGCCGACTATGTGAGCATCCTGGCCAATGTCCACAAAAACCACCACCATGCCCGTGTCCTGGCACAGGGGCATGCGTTCCGTTTCTGCCACTTTCATATTTTCGATAATCATATCCAGGGCATTTTTTGCCGGTTCGGATGTTTCTGTTACACGGGCCTTACATATGGCAGAGCGTATACTCTCATCGGCGTTAATGTTGGCAGAAATACATAGCTGCGCAACTGCGTTTATTATTTGTACTGCGTTAATTTCCCTTACAGCCATGCTGCACCTCTTCTAATTTAGCAGTTTTTCGCCGCCTTTTGTCATTTTATACGGGTCAAGTATGGCGCGCAGCCGCTCCTCGCCCAGCTTTGCAAGAATTGATTCGTCCGCAAGGCATACATCCAATACAGAAATGCCTTGTTCCCGTGCTTTACGGGCCACGGCCTCTGACGCTTTGTAGCCAATTTCCGGGGTTAGTGCAGTGGCCAGGCTTGCAGATTTGTCCACATAAGCCGCCATGCGCTGTTTGTTACGGTCACTTACGGCAATTGTGTCTATGCAGAATTTGCGGAATACGTTAAAAGAGTTGTTCATCATGCTTACGGATTGTATCAGGTTAAACACAAGCACCGGCTGCATAACGTTAAGCTCAAACTGCCCCGCTTCGGAGGCCAGACAAATAGTGTGGTCGTTACCAATTACCTGAAAAGCCACCTGGTTAATAAGCTCCGGCAAAACCGGGTTTACTTTGTCCGGCATAATAGACGAACCGGCCTGCCGTTCTTCCAGTGTAATTTCCCCCAAGCCGCACCTTGGGCCGGAGGCCATAAGGCGCAAGTCATTTGCAATTTTAGACATATTCATCATACAAATTTTAAGCTGAGCAGAAACTTCAGTAAAGCAGTCTGTGTTTTGTGTGCCGTCGATAAGGTTTTCGCAACGCCTAATAGGGAAGTACTTGCCCGCAACTTTACCGGTTATGGATTTTAGGTGCTTTATTACCGCAACCACATACTCCGGTTTTGTATTTAGCGCGGTGCCAACCGCCGTGGCCCCCATGTTTACCTCGTACAGGTAATTTCCCGTCTGCTCTATGCGGTCGATGTCGCGCTTTAATACGCGGGCGTAGGCATCAAACTCTTGCCCCAGCCTTATTGGAACAGCGTCTTGCAAGTGAGTGCGGCCTATTTTTATAATTTGGTCAAACTCTTTGGACTTACGCGCAAAACTTTGGTGCAGCTCTTTCATTGTTTCTAAAAGATTGTTAAGCAGCAGCCTAACCGCAATACGTGCCGCCGTTGGAATAACATCGTTTGTAGATTGGGACATATTTACATGGTCGTTTGGGTCGATAATGTCGTGGCGGCCTTTTTCGTGACCCATTTTTTCCAGGGCGATATTAGCAATTACCTCGTTGGCGTTCATGTTTAAAGATGTGCCCGCACCGCCTTGGATAGGATCTACACGAAAATGCTTGTGATATGTGTAATCTGTATCGCTGATTATTTCGTCGCAGGCTTCGATAATGTATGGTAAAACCTCCGCAACCTTTGTACCTTCATTAGTTTCCAAATTAGCCATTGCGGCGGCTTTTTTTACAATGGCCAAAGCCACTACCAATTCTTTGGCCACGTCATGGACCATGTATCCCGTAATTGGGAAATTTTCCAGCGCACGGGCTGTGTTTATTCCGTAATACGCGCTTGCGGGGACTTCTTTTGTCCCCAGCGAATCCTTAACGATTCGGGTCATTTTTGTCACACTCCTAACGAAATGGGGCGCTGCCCCAAACCCCGCCACTCCAACGGGAATAAATCCCGTTTACGCTTCCTCCGGGAACAAAAGCACAGCTTTTGTTCTAAAATGGGGCAAAACTTTCTTATGGACAAACTATACATAAAATGTCACAAGGATGCAACAAAAAATCTCCCTTGCGTAATGTTTCAATCTATAATACACTGTACAGGCTTACATACTCGTGATTAACTTTGGAGGGGATTAACATAGTTAAAAAAGCGATATCCTTAGAGGGGCTTTTGTTTATTGTGTGCTTTTTAGCCTTTTTTGGTGTCATCGGCACAATTATGGGCGGCACCAACATGCTTAACACAATAATAAATACGGCCTATGCGCTGCTTATGAACACAGTGTTTTACATTATGGCCGTAGCCATAATTGCCGGGGCAATTTCCGAAATCTTTATGGAATTTGGCGTAGTTTCTATTGCCAACAAGCTGCTGTCACGGACTGTGCAGGTTGTATACGGTATGCCCGGCGCAAGTGTTGTAGGTGTTTTTACAACTTATCTTTCCGATAACCCGGCCATCCTTACCCTTACAGATAACGAAGGCTACAGGGCGTATTTTAAAAAATATCAAATTCCCGCGCTTACAAACCTTGGCACTTCCTTTGGGATGGGGCTTATTTTAACAGCCTTTATAGTGGGTATTGTCTCGCCGGGCGGGCAGAATTTTTTCTTGCCCCTGGTAATTGGCAAAATTGGCGCACTTATCGGCAGTGTGGTTAGCGTAAGGCTTATGCTGCACCACACCGCCAAATTGTTTGGTAGAACAGAAGAAGCCGTAGAAAACACCGGTGCGCAATTTGACATAGTAAACTACCGCATCACACGGGAAGGCCCCCCGCTGCAACGGCTAATGGAAGCACTTTTAGGCGGCGGCCACAGAGGCGTAAAAATGGGCCTGTCCATTGCGCCGGGCGTGCTAATAATATGTACGGTAATCCTTATTTTAACCAATGGTACTTCCGACTACGGGTTTACAGGCGCGGCCTTTGAAGGCGTGGGTTTTATACCCGCCTTGGGCGAGCGGCTAAGCTTTATAATACGCCCGCTGTTTGGCTTTAACGATACAGGGGCACTTGCGGTACCGCTAACGGCACTTGGCTCTGCCGGGGCATCTATGGGACTTATACCCGTGCTTGTTGCAGACGGCGTCATAGGCAGGCGGGATGTTGCCGTTATCGTGGGCATGATTATGTGCTGGAGCGGCTTTATGAGTACCCACCTTGCCATGATGGAGAACCTGGGCTTCCCCAAACTGGCGGGCAGGTCTATTTTGTACCATACCATTGCGGGGGTTTGCGCCGGTATTGCCGCTAACTTTATTTATAGACTGGTGGAGATGGTGTTTTGAGTACTGATATGCTTACATTCAGAAGTTTATTAGAAGACGATTGCGATTTCATACTGCAGCATTGGGTTGGTAAAAGCTCGATATTCCACGAAAATGACAGAAACCAACTGCTCTCCAAAATTCGGGATATAAACACCAAAACATACGACGGGCGTTACTGTGAAATGTTTGGGATATTAAGCGATAATACCCTTGTTGGGACAATTTCGTTTTACCAGCGCGAAAGTGACGTGGCCGAAAATTCGGTCTATTTTGGTATAGAAATTGGGGAAGAAAACCGAATGAAGGGGCTTGCCACAAACGCAACATTAATGGCCTTTAAACTGGCGAAGGAAATGGGTTTTGAGAAAATGTACTCGCAAGTAGGGCTTTATAATGAAGCAAGCTTAAAGCTGCACGCAAAATGCGGGTTTGAAATAATTGAGAAAACCGTCAGCAAAAGAAGCGGACGTGAAGTGTATAATTATGTGAAGGTTCTTTAATGACCCAACCCCAAGTCAACATAAATCCACAAATATTTGTGACTTTATGTTGACTTTTTCATTTTTCATGTTAAAATCAAACCAAATCAACACTTTTGTCAAAACCTATGTTTAGGAGTGGTGACTTTGGGAATACATAATCGCTCGCCCCGTATACAAAAATTGGTTGAAAATCTCTACGCAAAAATGCCGGAAATTGAAGCCGCCCGCGCCGTTATCCTTACCAAGTCTTATATGGAAACGGAAGCACTTCCCATAGTTTTGCGCCGCGCCAAAGCTTTTGCGGATATTTTAGACAACATCCCTATCACCATTCGTGACCACGAGCTTATTGTGGGCAGTTCGTCCATTTCACCACGGGGCTGCCAAACCTACCCGGAGTTTTCGTACAAATGGCTGGAAGCGGAGTTTGACACCATCGCCACCCGCACCGCAGACCCGTTCTTTATCTCCGAGGAAACAAAGGCCGCACTTCGCGGCGTTCACCCATATTGGGAAGGGCGCACCACCAGCGAACTGGCCGCGTCATACATGTCACAGGAAGCCACACTTGCCATGGACAGCAACGTGTTTACCGTGGGTAATTATTTTTACAACGGCGTGGGGCATTTGTGCGTGCAGTACGACAAAGTGCTTGCTGTGGGGTACGAGGGCATTATCGCAGAAGCTAAAGCCCTGCGGGAAAACTGCGCCGTATCAGACGCGGATTACCCAAGCCGCAGCAGCTTTATAGACGGGGTAATTATTTCCTGCCAAGCTGTAATCCGCTACGCGCATCGTTATGCCAGCCTGACGGAAAAAATGTCACAGGAAACCACAGACCCTGTGCGCAAAAAAGAACTTTTGCAAATTGCGGCAAATTGCAGGAACGTACCGGCTAAAGGGGCCAAAACTTTCTATGAAGCCTGTCAAAGCTTTTGGTTTGTGCAGCAGCTTGTACAGTTGGAATCAAGCGGGCATTCCATTTCTCCCGGGCGGTTCGACCAATACATGTACCCTTACTACAAGGCCTGCTTGGACGCAGGCACCATTTCCCCCGACTTTGCCCAGGAACTTTTGGACTGCATTTGGGTAAAGCTGAACGACGTAAATAAATGCAGAGACGCCGTTAGTGCGGAAGGGTTTTCCGGCTATGGGCTATTTCAAAACTTAATTGTTGGCGGGCAGGATGATGAAGGCCGCGACGCCACCAATGATTTGTCATACATGTGCATAGAGGCGACGCGGCGGGTATTCTTGCCCCAGCCGTCCCTGTCACTGCGTGTGTGGAACGGCACGCCCCATAAACTGCTGCTAAAAGCGGCAGAACTAACCCGTACGGGCATTGGTTTGCCCGCCTACTTTAACGACGAGGTTATAATCCCGTCCATGATGAACCGGGGCATTCCCCTAAATGATGCCCGGGATTACTGCATTATCGGCTGTGTAGAGCCGCAAAAGGGCGGCAAGACAGACGGCTGGCACGACGCGGCATTTTTCAACATGTGCCGCCCATTGGAGCTTGTTTTTTCTAACGGATACGACAATGGCAAAAAAGTAAGCGTGCAAACGGGCGATGTGGAAAGTTTCGCGACTTTTGAAGAATTTTTTGCCGCCTATAAAACCCAGATGGAGTACCAAATAAGCTTACTTGTCAACGCCAACAACGCCGTTGACGCGGCCCACGCAAGCCGCACGCCAATGCCGTATTTATCGGCTATGGTTGACAACTGCCTGGCAAAGGGTAAAACCGTACAGGAAGGCGGCGCGGTTTACAATTTCACCGGGCCCCAAGGGTTTGGGATTGCCAATGTGGCGGATTCTATGTACGCGATAAAAAAATTGGTTTTTGACGATGGAAAATATACGTTGGCGCAAATTAAAAGGGCATTGGCGTTTAACTTTGGTAAGCCCAGTGCGGCATTGATTGCGAATGTAGTTGCGGAAGCTGTGAAGACTATTCCGGGGCAAGCGCGGAATGACGAGGGTTTAACGGAACTAATCACTGAAATTACCCGCCAAGCCATTGCCGCGGCACAGCCTTCCCCGGTAGACAAAGAGCTGTTCGACCGCATACTTGCCGACATCGAAACCTTGCCCAAATTCGGCAACGACATAGACGAAGTAGACTTTTTCGCAAGGGAAGCGGCATACACTTACACGCGGCCCATGGAAAACTACAAAAACCCACGGGGCGGCATATTTCAGGCGGGGCTGTACCCCGTATCCGCTAACGTACCCCTTGGGGCGCAAACAGGCGCGACCCCCGACGGGCGGCTTGCAGGCACACCCATTGCGGACGGTGTTTCCCCAACGGCAGGCAAGGACATAAACGGCCCAACCGCCGCGGCAAATTCCGTAGCAAAACTAGACCACGGAATAGCGTCCAACGGCACGTTGTTTAACCAAAAATTCCACCCGTCCGCGCTGGCCGGGGTTAAGGGGTTAAACGCCTTTGCAATGCTAATCCGCTCCTTCTTCGACCAAAAGGGTATGCACATGCAATTTAACGTGGTGGACCGTGATACGCTGATAGACGCCCAGAAAAACCCGGAAAATTATAAGCATTTAATTGTGCGGGTTGCGGGGTACAGCGCGTTGTTTACGTCCCTGTCCAAATCTTTGCAGGATGACATTATTGGCAGGACGGAACAAGGGATGTAAGGCGGAAAGCTATACAATTCAGAAAACAAATATTCCGGGATGGTGCAACTATGAAGATGAAAGTAAACGGTCAGATTATCAGCGGGCAATTTGCGTTTTTCGCCGAAAAAGTACTGCAGGAGAAAGATTATTACCGGCAGTTTATAAGCGGTACAATCAGTTCGGAGCAGTTTCGCGAGAAGATGCTTGCAGACAGTAGCCTTCAAGCCTATTTTGGCCGCGATATGCACAATTATGACCGCATACCGTACACACCACTGGATGAAAAAATACCGGCCGACGTAATTTTCACGTATCTTGTTGATAACAACATAATTCCGGGCTGCGACAATATGTATTCCGGCTTCGACGAATACAGGCAATATGTACGGCAAAATTACGACCATAGTGATTTTTTTACCTGTATTTACCCCGAAGACGAACGCCTTGTTTACGCCGCGGCACAAATTAATCAGCCTAAAGAAGTCTTTGTTGCCGGTGCGTACTACGGCTATCTTGCGATATGGGCAATGAAAACCGTAAAAGATAATGATGGCATGTGCGTTTTATCCGATATCGACGATGACGTTTGCAAACTTGCGAAAAAGAATATTGACAAACTCGGATATGGCAACAATTCCGAAATTTATTGCAAGGGCGCGGAAATATTGCTGGCAAAAAGAACAAAGCCCATAGATATGCTTATTCTTGACCCAACCGGCAAATGGAACGACCCGCGCCCCGAGTACAGAAGTAAAAATGTATACGCGTTATGCCTAAAAGCCGCAAAGCACCTTTTGCGGAGTGGTTCGATGATTGTTGTACACAACATGTCCTACGAAGACCCGGAGTTGGAGTCTCTTGTTGCTGAACTGCAAGCAATTAATGCCCTTGGTACTGCCTACAAAACCTACAACGGCTTGGGTGTTTATGTTATGCCATAGCTTTTATCCCGGTTATTTTCCACGGAGGTCCCCCATGAACCATTTGCAAGCCACAGGCCGCATCTTTAACATACAACGCTACTCCTTACACGACGGTAACGGTATCCGTACAATCGTATTCCTAAAGGGCTGTTTCCTGCGGTGCCGCTGGTGCTGCAACCCGGAATCTCAGCGGTATGAAACGGAAACCATGACCACAAACGGTAAAGCCGATACTGTAGGGTACGACATATCCGTTGAAGACATTATGGCTAAAGTAGAACGGGACAGGCCGTATTACCGCCGTTCCGGTGGGGGGGTAACACTTTCCGGGGGTGAAGCCTTGATGCAGCCGGACTTTACACGGGATTTACTGCGCGCCGCACAGGAAAACGGTATTCACACGGCCATGGAAAGCACTGCCATTGCAGAATATTGTGAAATTGAAAAAATCCTGCCATATCTGGACGAATTTCTGCTGGACATAAAGCACACTAACCCGGTAAAGCACCGGGAATTTACAGGCAAGTCAAACGAAGCTGCCCTGCAAAACGCGAAAAAAATTGCAGCGGTCGGCACTGCAAATTTGATTATCCGCGTGCCGGTAATCCCCGGCTTTAACGCAACGGCGCAAGAAATAACCGACATCGCCCGCTTCGCCGCAACCTTGTCCGGGGTGGAAGAAATTCACCTACTGCCATACCACCGTTTTGGCGAGGGCAAGTACGCGGCACTTGACAGGCCGTACCCAATGGGGGATACGCAGCCACCAAGCGGGCAAACGATGGAAATATTGAAAAACGCGGTAACAACCGCTACAAAATTACACTGCAAAATTGGGGGGTAACAAAGTGGACACCAGTGATACAAAACATAGCAACCCTTTCATCGGCAAACCGCTCCGCTGTGTCTACGACCATGAGAACAAAAAATGGTGGTTCTCCGCTGTAGACGTGTGCGCTATTTTTACCGGTAAAAGTTATGAGCAGGCGCGACGGTACTGGGGGCGGTTAAAATGCGAGCAAACCATAAATCAGGTGACTCGAAAATCGAGTCAACTGAAAATGCCGGGTGCGGATGGCAAGTACTACTTCACAGAGGTACTGGATTTAAAAGAAGTCATCTACCTGCTGCAGGCTATCCCCAGTCCTAAGGCAAACCCTTTCCGGCTATGGCTTGCAGAAGTTGTAGCAAACAGCACAAATGTAGAGGCAATGCTGGTAGAAGCCGGTCGCGAAGACGCCAGGCAAATAGAAGAGCGCGTACGTAGCGCAAATGATTGTTATTTCTTGCAAACGGTTGTACGGGAGAATATTCCGCTGTAGGGGCGACTAGTAATCGCCCCTGCGAACGCCCCAAAAGAAGGTGAAAACATGGACACAAAACAACGGATAATACAGGAACTTGTCCCCGGGCGGCAAATAACTCTTGCCCACATAATCGCCAACCCGGACCCATCCCTGTACCAAAGCTTATCTATGCAAGATACCGCACATTCCGCAATTGGCATACTAACCGTCACCCCACCGGAAACGGCAATTATCATCGCGGATATCGCAATAAAATCTGCCGGGGTAAATGTGGTATCCGTGGACAGGGTAAGCGGTTCGCTAATAATAGCCGGTACAGTTTCCGCCGCAGAATCTGCCGCCCAGGCGGTTTTGGAATACGTAGGAACAACACTGGGTTTTGAAATATGCAAAATAACGAAGACATAAAAGGAGCTGTACAAATGGTAAACGAGTACGAAATCAAGAAGCAAATCTGCGAAATTGGCAAGCGCATTTATGACCGTAACATGGCCGCCGCCAACGACGGCAACATTTCCGTAAAACTAAACGACCGGGAGTGGTTATGCACCCCAACAGGCGTGTCTAAGGGCTTTATGACGCCGGATTACATTTGTAAAGTAAACGCTAAAGGCGATGTAATTCAGGCAAGCAGCAATTACCGCCCGTCATCGGAAATTAAAATGCACATGCGTATTTACGAAAAACGCCCCGACGTTAAGGCCGTTGTCCACGCCCACCCGGCATACGCAACAAGTTTTGCAATTGCGGGCATTCCGCTAACGCAGCCTATTATGCCGGAAGCAATTATCTTCTTGGGCTGCGTACCAATCACACCGTATGGTCTGCCTTCCACAATGGAAATACCGGACAATGTGGAAAAATATCTGGAGCATTACGACGCGGTTCTTTTGGAATCTCACGGTGCCCTTACCTGGGGCCAGGATGTACTTTCTGCCTATCACAAAATGGAGTCCCTGGAGTTTTACGCAGAGCTTTTGTACAAGTCTAAAATGCTTGGGGGGCCAAAAGAATTAAACCCCACACAAGTAAAACGCCTGTACGACTTGCGCAAGCAATTTGGCATACCCGGCAAGCACCCAGCGGATTTATGCCTTAACAAAAAAGGCCCAAACTGCCACAACTGTTCTTCCGCAGTAGGCCAAAACGAAGACACACCGGAAGATTTGGTAAAAGAAATTACGCAAAAAGTAATGAAGGCGATGGGATTGTAAAGGTGAGCTTATGCAAATATCTGAAAACCTAATCCGTGAAATTGTAAAGCAAGTAACCGTGCAGCTATCTTCACAAAAATCTTCCCAGAACGGCATTTTCCCAACCATGGAGCAAGCCATTTCCGCCGCAAAGGAAAGCCAGCTTACCCTGCGCAACATGTCCATGGACCGGCGGGAGAAAATTATCGCCAATATCCGCGCCGCAACCATAGAAAACGCGGAAACCCTGGCCCGCATGGCCGTAGAAGAGACAGGTATGGGCAACACGGAACATAAAATTTTAAAGCACCGGCTTGTGGCGGAAAAAACCCCGGGCACGGAAGACATCACCACACGCGCCTGGTCCGGCGACCGTGGTCTGACACTTTTGGAAATGGCACCCTTCGGGGTAATTGGCGCGATAACGCCCAGCACCAACCCAAGTGAGACAATTATCTGCAACACAATAGGGATGATTGCGGGGGGCAACACTGTGGTGTTTAACACCCACCCTGCGGCGGTAAGAACGTCAAATTTTGCCGTGGATATGATAAACCGGGCAGCATATGCGGCCGGTGGAACCTGCAATATTGCCTGCGCGGTAGAAAGCCCCACCATTGACACCGGCAAAACTATGATGCAATACCCGGACATCCAACTGCTGGTTGCTACCGGCGGTACGGGGCTTGTAAACGCGGTACTGACAAGCGGTAAGCGGGGTATTGGTGCAGGGGCAGGCAACCCGCCCGTTCTTGTGGATGAAACCGCAGATATGCAAAAAGCCGCAGAGGACATAATAAACGGCGCGACTTTTGACAACAACCTGCCCTGCATCGCAGAGAAAGCCATTGTGGCCTTAAATTCCGTTGCAGACAACTTGATGCGCTGCATGGTTAACGAACAGGGTTGTTACCATGCGTCGGACGCGGAACTTGCCAAACTGGAAGCCCTGGTGTTTACACCCAAGGGCCTAAACCGCCACTGTGTTGGCAAAAGCGCGGCCCACATATTAAAAATGATAGGTGTAACCGCCCCGCCCGGTACACGATGCATAGTGTTCGAAGGCGTGAAAGAACACCCATTCATGGCCGAAGAACTGATGATGCCCATACTTGGTATAGTTCGCGTGAAGGATTTTGACAGCGGTGTAGAAACAGCACAGTGGTTGGAACACGGCTACCGTCATTCCGCCCACATACATTCCAAAAATGTAGACCGCATCACCCGGTACGCTAAGGCATTGGACACGACCATTCTGGTAAAAAACGCGCCGTCATACGCGGCACTGGGCTTTGGCAGCGAAGGATTTTGCTCTTTTACAATTGCCAGCCGCACCGGCGAAGGGCTTACTTCTGCGGCCACCTTTACTAAACAGCGTCGGTGCATAATGTCGGACAGTTTGTGTATACGGTAGATAGACATACAACAAGGAGGTAACTAAATGCAACAAGACGTAATTGAAAAAATCGTGCAGCAGGTAATACAAAACCTGGCAGGAAACGCGCCGGTTAGCACTGCCACCCGAAGCATTCCCAAAGCAGCCCGCGTTGCTATGTTAACAGCCCCGGAAAAATACGAAATAAAAGAATTCCCTATTCCGGAACTTGGTGATGACGACATTTTAGTAAAAGTTGAAGGTTGCGGCATTTGCGGCACAGACGTACACGAGTTTGTTAAAGACCCCTTTGGGCTTATCCCGGTGGTTTTAGGCCACGAAGGCACAGGGGAAATTGTAAAAATGGGCAAAAACGTGAAAGTAGACAGCGCGGGCAAACCACTGTATGTTGGGGCTAAAATTGTAACCTGTGTAATGCTGGAAGATGACCCGGACATTACAATGTTTGACCTTAATAAGCAAAACCTGGGCAAATCGAATGTGTATGGGCTTCTGCCGGACGACGATATTCACCTGAACGGCTGGTTTGCAGACTACCTTGTGGTGCGCGGCGGTTCCTCCATATTTAACGTGTCCGAATTCGATTTATCTTCCCGCATATTAATTGAACCTGCGGCGGTTTTAATCCACGCGGTAGAGCGGGCAAAAACCACAGGTATTTTGCGCTTTAACAGCCGCGTGGTTGTGCAGGGCTGCGGCCCTATCGGGCTGCTGTGCATAGCCGTACTAAAAACAATGGGCGTACAAAACATCGTGGCCGTAGACAGCGAGGAAATGCGCCTTAACTTCGCCAAAAAACTGGGCGCAACAGCGGCGGTAAATTTCAAAAATTATAACGGCGCGGAAGCACTAACGGAAGCGGTCAAAGATGCATTCGGCGGGTATTTTGCAGACTTCGCCTTCCAGTGTACGGGCGTTGCAATGGCACACCGAAATGTGTATAAATTTATACGCAGGGGCGGCGGCCTGTGCGAACTTGGCTTCTTTGTTGACGGCGGCGAAGCCCCAATCAACCCCCACTTCGACTTATGCGCGAAAGAAATTACCATTGTGGGGTCGTGGGTGTACACCCTACGGGACTACGCCACAACCTTCGACTTCCTAAAAAGCGTGAAAGACCTGGGCCTGCCATTGGAAGAGCTAATTACACACACCTATTCCCTGGACGAAATTAACAAGGCCCACAGGGACAACCTGGCCATGACAGGGATAAAGTTGGCGATTATCAATGAGTAACGTACGCCCCGGTCATTCCGGGCTTGACCCGGAGCATAAAAACGAGGCCGTTGGCATCCTGGAAGTTTACGGCCTTACATGCGCGTTTATGGCGGCAGACAGCGGCTGTAAAGCCGCAAATGTATGGCTGGAAGATTTCGACCGTAATAAGCCCGCCAACGCAGAAAATTTGTCCGTACCATTGCTGGTAACAATAAAATTTCGAGGTTCTGTGGCAGATGTAACCGCTGCCGTAGACGCAGCGGAAGAAACGGCGAAGCACTTTACAGGGGTGTCGCAGCGGCACATTATTGCCAGCCCAACACCGGATACGGCAAAAATATTAAAGCTTAGCGGGTTTGATAAATAGGTGTTTACCACTAATAAAAACAATAAAGCGACTCCGTCGCTTCCCGGAGGAAGCGAAAGCGGGATTCATTCCCGCTGTAGCGGCGGGGCTTCATGCGAATCCATTTGCGGAACAAATGGTGAGAGGGGCAGAGCCCCATTAGAAAGGAGCAATTTACCATGGAACAAAAAGCATTGGGAATGATTGAAACACGCGGCCTTGTAGCAGCAATAGAAGCTGCCGA
>JGI20163J15578_10000480_pt1 | contig 16566 bp, 8 predicted proteins | sample TergutCu122P1_FD_15578 | JGI IMG/M metagenome (IMG submission 15578)
CAAAAGTTCCAAATAGGAAGCACCTATCCAATGTACAGAACTATTTAAAGGAAAAACTTTATCTACAGAAAAGATTTTTCAAAGAAAGGTTTGACATTTATTTAACGTTTTATTGATTATAGAGTTTACCAAATCGGAATTAGCGCATTGTCAGTGACGTTATAATGTTGGATTTGCTTTTTATTTTATCGTATTCTTCTGCAAACATGTCTCTTACGCCTTTACCAAAGCTGACGTTTCTAATAGAGAAAAAGCTGTCATAAACTATTTTATCTTTAAAGGGCAACAACACAGTTTTAACCATAGCAGGTAACGGATGACGCATAGCTTCAGCAATCGATGAAGTCATACCTTTAACCCCGTAAAGTTTACTGGATTTACCGCTTTGCATAGACATCAACACCGAATACTCAGAAGTATGACCCAACAATACAAAGTCATCCTTTATAGAACAGGTTTGCCATGATTGCAAAAGAGAACACTCCTCCACAGTAAGGGTTTTGTTTTCTTTCAAAAAAGCACCTATAAGCTTTGGCTCCTCCCAAAGTTTTTCTCTAAGTTTATAAAGTTCCAACTCGTCATGAAAACTTGGATAAACTAGGTCAATATACATATCAGTAATGTTATACCTATTGTTAACAAAATCGAGAAGTTTATACCATGTTTCATAAAACAGTTTACACTCATTGCTTGACAGTTGTGCTGTTCTATTTGCTTGAATTACTGCACAGCACTTCTTGTATTTTTTACCACTGCCACAAGGGCAAGAATCATTACGACCTACCTTTACGTTATGAATAATAGGCTGCGAAGGTTCTTCTTGTTTACGTATGTCAAATAGTTCTGTTGGAGTATATCCTTTGTTTTCCCAAACGCGAGAGTTATTTTTCGCCAATACAAGAAGGTCAAAGAATTTCTTAAACTGTTTTTTACCGCTGAAAACAAAATTATGTTTTTCCATTATTGGACCAAGTTCATTGATTTCGTTACTGTGGGAGATGTAATTTCTAATTTCAGCAAATCCCTGTGTTGTATGTTCATTAGTTCCAAATATTTTCCACAGAAACATACATACTTTTAGCCAATGGCATTTGTCTTCATAGTAGTCAAATGAGTATTTCAAAAATTCGTCTTTTTCAGGAATATACCGTGGCTTATCTTTTTGTTCCCGCTCTAAGTAGTCAACCCAATCATAGTCACGTAAAACAGCAACATGAACAAGATAATTCTTGTAAAAACCATAACATCTGTGTTTTAAAACATAGGGTAAAAGCAGAGTATAAACTTCAGCTACAGTTGTTTGCTCCTCATTTTGAGAGTTGAAAATTTTGACAAATTCATCTTTTGAAATAATTCCATAAAGATGACCCGCAGCTTTTGCGTATAAATCAAGCTGCTCTCGCATTTTTGTCCTGCCAGAAGGACACCTAACCACATCACCTACAGGATTATATTTATCAAACATTTCTTTTAATTGCTTTTCATTCATTCAAGTTCCGCTCACAAACTGTTATAACCCTTTTGGAGATAGTGCTCCTTTCGCAGGATTTCTGATTACATCACATAATACGAAATCATACATAACCTTTTGGTCGTGCAAAACTTTGAAATTTAAAGCACGATTTACCAAACTTGTTACCAAATATAGTAGTCATTATCTGTTACATATCAGGTTAATTGAAAACATGTGCTACAGTTGAACAATTACAGGTCATTGTTGAACTGATGAGTGACAATGAAACCTGATAAAATAGGTACACTATAAATACGTTATCAATACGCTATACATTGCAGTATTAGAAACTGATAAAATCAGCAGTTCATTTGACAAACATAGTGCTTTTATAATAATTGAACTTATTATATGGTTGACTGATAAGTGCGAATTATCTACGTTTGCCGAAAATGTAAAAAATTTTACTCAAAAACAGAATACACCCAAAGTAAATTCTGTACAGTATGCGGGTCATTTCTATTAACAACCTTCCAGCAAGAAACATCAGAGACACAAACTGCTCAAAAAGAACCACAACACGAACAGGAACCTGTGTATAAAGAAAAAATGGCTTTGTTTCGAGCGGCTGAAAGCCTGCTAAAAAGAGTCAGACAAACAAAAGAATATGAAGTGGTATCTGAAAAAGAGAACAAACCACAAAAACCGCATGCGTTTGAAAACTGGTTATGGCATTCTGAATATGAGGAGACCTTACAGTTTGAGAAACAACTACTCAAACAGTACAAAGGCAAAACCCTTGAGGAAGCATTACCCGGTAAGATAGTTTCAAATGAGCAAGGACAATGCTACGAAATATCAACATCATGCTGTGCCAAATTCAAAAAAGCAACTTATGAAGAAAGTAAACAAATTCTGATATCGGATCTTAAAGTGCTTCCAGGTATAGGACCCGTAAGTGAGCAAATACTAAAAAAACAAGGCTACACAACCGTAGAAGACTTGACCCATCATCCCAGATGGAGAAACCACGCATACAACTATATGAAACTGATTAACACAAAAGAAACATGCGCAGCCCAAAAATGGTTATGGCAACGCCTCCCAAAATCACACCCCTTACTACACTACTTAGCAGGGTTCTGCCAAGACAACAACTTTGCAATTGTTGACATTGAAACCTTGGGATTATCTGAGAGACCAATAATTTTATTGGGCATAGCTAAACCAACAAAAGATCACATTTGTACATCTCAATTTCTTCTAAGAGACATCCCAGACGAACCCAGCGCCATATATGCTCTAATTTCTCAACTGGATCCAAACCTATCCCTAATTACCTACAACGGAAAAAGCTTTGACATCCCCTACATAAAGCAAAGATTAGCCTACTATGGCATAAATGAGCACATAGACAACATAAACTTTGACATTCTGCATTTTACAAGACGCGCATTAAAACCCAAACTCACCGACTGCAAACTAGAAACAGTAGAAAAATATCTAGGAATAAAACGAGATATCAACATACCAGGAGCGTTGGTTCCTCACTTCTATGACACGTATCTAAGAACAAAAAATGTAGGACCACTTGTACCTATAGTTGAACATAACAGACAAGATTTACTAACCCTTAGCACATTATTTTCCAAGCTTTATGAGGAATGGACTATTTGATAGAGGAACTCATTAAAAACATCAAGCAATCGCGTTCTTATAAAAAACAAATTGTGCATATAGAAGAATTACCCGCACATAACGCCACCTTTGGAGAGCTTGAAAAACCTCTACCTGAGAACCTACAAAAAGTTTTGATAAACCGAAAAATCAAATTATACTCACACCAAGCTCAAGCAATAAACAAAGCTAGAGCTGGAAAAAACATTGTTATAACAACACCAACAGCTTCAGGCAAAACCTTAGCTTTTAACATTCCAGTCATAGACGCTCTAACAATTGATAAAAAAGCAACAGCACTCTATCTTTACCCCACAAAGGCATTAACAAATGATCAACTAAAAGTTTTAAAAGAACTAGAAAAAGAAAGCGACATAAAAATAGATCCTAACATCTATGACGGAGATACACCTCAGTATAAACGAGCAAATATACGAGAAAACTCTCGCATTATACTCACAAACCCCTACGGTCTACATCAATACCTCCCACGACATGACTTATGGCGCACTTTTTTTCAAAATCTAAAATTCATCGTAATAGACGAAGCACACATTTACAGAGGCGTATTTGGCTCAAATGTAGCCATGGTAATTAGACGATTACTACGAATATGCTACCATTACCACGCAAATCCTCAAATAATCCTTTCCTCAGCAACAATTGCCAATCCAAAAGAACACGCCCAAAAACTCGCCGGAAAAGACTTTGAAGTAATAGCAAACGATGGTTCACCCCGAGGAAAGAAATCTTTTGTTTTTTGGAACCCACCCTTTACCGATTCAGCTAGCTCTATACGGCGATCAACTCACCAAGAAACCAAAGATCTCTTAACACTTAATGTGCTGCAAAAATTACAAACACTTTGTTTCACAACCTCAAGACAGATGGCTGAATTAATCACCCGATGGACCAAAGAAGAACTTAGAAAAACTAAACAGGATAATGTCGTTACAGCATATCGAGCAGGATATTTAGCGCAAGAACGGCGTGACATAGAAAACCAACTGAAAAACAAACAGTTAATTGGCGTAGTCTCAACAAACGCGTTAGAAGTCGGAATAGACATAGGCTCCCTTGATTCGGTTATTATCTCGGGATACCCTGGCACGGTTATTTCAACTTGGCAACAGGCAGGCCGCGCAGGTAGAAGCAACCTTGATTCTCTTGTAACACTAGTTGCCTTTCAAAATCCTCTTGATCAATATTTTATGAAACATCCTGCTGACTTTTTTGGCAGGCCACATGAACAAGCAATCATAAACCTGCATAACCGGTACATTACATTAGGCCATATCATGTGCGCAGCTAGCGAGTTACCCCTAAATGATGAGGAAGATAAACAATGTTTTCCCGAATTACTCACAATAAGCATTCAAGCCTTAGAACAAGAAAAACTAGTCAGAAAAACAGCTCATGGATGGGTTTACTCAGGAACAGCAAGAACTACAGAAGTGGTTAATCTAACAAATATTTCAAGTAAAACAGTCACTGTTCTATGCAATGGAAAACTACTTGAAACTCTTCCCCTAAACAAGGCATATGAAGAAGCACACACAGGCGCAGTTTTACTACATCAAGGAGAAACCTACATCTGCGAAAGTCTAAACCTCGACCAACTATTAGCTAAAGTAAAGAAAGAGGACACCAACTATTATACAGAAGCTCTGAAAAATGTTGAAGTAACAATCACTAAAACCTATGAAAAAAGTACAAAGGGTATAACAGTAGGCTTGGGTGAGCTATCAATCACTGAAACATACCACACATACATTACAAAAACAGGCGATACTGTCATCAAAAGGGCACCACTTGATTTACCACCACTTGCTTTTTCAACTGTCGGATTATGGTTTATCATTCCAGATAAAGTTAAAGAAAAAGTAGAAGAGCAAGGTCTTGATTTTGATGGCGGTATTCATGCAGTTGAACATGCTATGATAGCGATGTCCCCCATATTTGCAATGTTTGACCGATGGGATATTGGCGGATTATCAACACCATTACATACAGACACAAATGCACCAACGATTTTCATCTACGATGGCTTCGAAGGAGGCATTGGCATCTCAGAAACATTACATACAAAAATAAAGTTGCTGTGGGAAAAAACGGTAGATCTCGTAGATAACTGTGAATGTAAAGAAGGATGCCCCTCATGCATATATTCGCCAAAATGCGGTAACGAAAATGAACCTTTAGATAAAAAAGCAGCAATCATCATACTAAAAGGGTTGTTAAAACTCGACAAAACAAAAAATAGATAACGTCAAATTTGTTCTTAAAAAATGCCGTAACATTGTCAATTGTATTTATGTATAATAATTCACTATTCTATACGTGTGAGTTGTATGGCTGATAAAAACATCAGACTGTTTGAAAATAAACGTGTCCGCACAGCATGGAATGAAGACAAACAGGACTGGTACTTCTCTATTGTTGATATTGTTTCAATATTAACCGAACAACCGACACATGATGGGGCACGAAAATATTGGAGCGTGCTAAAAACACGCCTAAAGCAAGAAGGCGGTGAGTTGACTACAATTTGTAGTCAACTGAAAATGCAATCAGCTGATGGAAAATTTTACAACACAGATGTTGCGGATACTAGAGGTATTTTGCGCATTATTCAGTCCATACCTTCACCTAAAGCAGAGCCGTTTAAACAATGGCTCGCTAAAGTTGGTGCAGAGAGAATTGACGAAACTATAGACCCAGAAATGGCGATTGATCGAGCGTTTGCTACATATTTAAGAAAAGGTTACACAAAAGAATGGATAAATCAGCGTATTTTGACTCTTCGAGTGCGAAACGAGTTAGTTACTGAGTGGGATAATCGTGGGGTTAGAGAGGGCCAAGAGTACGCGATCCTGACCGATGAAATTTCAAAAGCATGGAGCGGAATGACAACCCGACAGTATAAAAATTTCAAAGGCTTAAAGAAGGAAAATTTAAGGGACAACATGACAACTCTTGAGTTGGTTTTAAACATGCTTGCCGAAGTAACTACAACGGAAATTTCAAAGAAAGAAAAACCACACACTTTTGAAGAAAATAAAGCTGTTGCTCGAAGTGGTGGAGAAGTAGCAGGAGAAGCAAGACGAGCAGTTGAAAAACGCACAGGCAAACCCGTTATAACCTCAAAAAAAGCAGTTGACTTTGCACAACTTTTCACAGACGTAATTGTCGATAAGGCTGAAGAAAAACCGACTCATCAGAAAATGCTTGATAAAAAGAAAGATACCGTAACAGGAAACGGTGTGTAAGTTATGAAGTTTTTACATTTATCTGATTTACATATTGGCAAAATTGTGCATGGATATTCAATGCTTGATGAGCAAAAACATGTTTTCAAGCAAATAATTAGCTACGCACAGTCTGAACAAGTTAATGCTGTGGTTATCGCAGGTGACATTTATGATCATTCTATACCAAAAAATGAAGCAATACGCGTATTTGATGATTTCTTAACAGAGCTTGCCCAAAAAAACGTGCCTGTTCTACTCATCGCAGGCAACCACGATTCACCTGACAGAATATCTTACGCAAACCGTTTACTTACCGACAAACAATTATTTCTCTATGGATCATTTAATGGCAGTTTACAAAAAGTAACCTTAACTGATGAGTATGGTGAAATACATTTTTGGCTCTTACCCTTTATCAAACCCCTATCTGTAAATGGCTTCTTTGAAGAACAACATATTGAAAGCTACGATGACGCATTAAATGCAGTAATTAAAACTGCAGACATTGACTATAACACACGTAATGTGCTTGTGGCGCACCAATTTTTCACTAAAGCTGGTGTTAATCCTATTACATGTGATTCTGAGTTAAATCCTGTTGGTGGACTTGACGCAATTAACACAGGTCTAATTGAAAAATTTGACTACGTTGCACTTGGACATTTACATGGAACACAAAAAATTGGCGCAGAGCATATTTGCTACGCTGGCTCACCCTTAAAATATTCATTCTCAGAAATCAAACAAACCAAACACGTTTTACTTGTAGAAATAAACGAAAAAAACACTGGCGTAATCACAAAAAACCTTCCACTAACGCCTCTTCATGACCTGTGTGAAATAAAAGGAAAACTCGAAGAAATACTAAGCAAAGAATTCTCCTCCCAAGTCAACAAAGACAATTATCTACACGTCATTTTGACAAATGAGGAAGAAATTATAGATCCAATGGAAAAAATCCGAAGCGTCTACCCCAACGTCATGCACTATACATCTGAAAATTCACAAACAAAAAACGATCAAACAAACACACAACAAAACATCGAACAAACAAACCTCTCAACATACGAACTTTTCAGTGAATTTTTCCTTAACGCGTGTAAATGTACAATGAATCCTGAACAGGCCAAAATAGTAAAGGAATTATTAGAAACGGAGACTGCAAAATGAAACCCCAAAAATTAACAATGAGCGCATTTGGATCATACGCTAACACAGAAACAATCGACTTCACCACCCTTGGCACAAATGGACTCTATTTAATTACTGGCGAAACTGGTGCAGGTAAGACAACAATTTTTGATGCCATATCTTTTGCCTTATTTGGCGAGGCAAGTGGTAAAACACGAGACAAATGTCAAATGCTTCGATCAGATTTTGCAAAAGAAAAAACAAAAACCTGCGTCGAACTTGAATTCTTAGCTAATAATAAATGCTATAAAATAAGGCGCACAATTAAAGGGAAAAGTCAAGATGCTGACCTTATTTTACCTGATGGTGATGGAACATTAAGTGGTACACGTAATATTGAGTCAAAGATTGCAGAGGTTGTAGGGCTTGATCGTAACGAGTTCGCACAAATCGTAATGATAGCTCAAAACGATTTTCTGCGTTTTCTACAAAGCAACACAGACGAACGACTAAAAATATTACGTCACATATTTGGTACCGAATCTTTAAAACAATTCCAAGAACAACTAAAAGAACTCGTTAAACAAAAAGAAGACGAACGAGCATTAATTCTTCAAGACTTCAAACGCCACCAAGTTGACGTTTACAAACGCAACGAACAATTCATCGAATGGGAAACACAAATCCAAACAGACAAAAAAGAGTTAACAGAAGCAGATAAACAATTAGAAGAATACATCAATCAAGAAAAAACTCTTGCAGCAGACCTTGCCATCGCACAAGAACTCTGCAAAAAATTCACAGACCTAACCAAGACCAGAATGGATTTTAAAGAACATGAAACAAAAGCACAAGAGATAGCAAACGCAAAAACTCGCGCAAACCGTGGCGAAATAGCATTACGTAAAGTAAAGCCTCTGGTAGATGAAGCCAAAAAAGCAACAAATAATTATACTCAAGCACAAAAAGACTTGAAAAATGCACAAGACCAAGAAATTACAGCTAACACTGAATTACAACAAACAACTAAAATTCTTGAAGCATTACCTCCTCTTGATAAAACACAAACCGCTTTCAACACCTTGTCAAAAGAGTGGGAAAAAGAAACTGAAAAACAAAACCATCTAACAATTCTACAAATGGACCACAAAGACATTGCAGACAAACAAAACAAACTAGGCAACACCCAAAAAGAATTAACCACCCTCTTTGATGAACTAACAAAATTGCCAGCTATTAGCGAATATCAAATAACGTTTGACAATATATCTAACGATTTGAAAGCTGAGGAGGATAAACTCAAAAAACTATCCGAATTACAGAAAGAACTTGCCATAATTGTTGACAAACAAACTACCTTAGAAGAAGAACAAATGATGTTTGAACACCACAATTCCCTTTTTAACCGCGCTGATGAACAATATCAACTGTTAGAGGAAAGATTTCTTCGTAGTCAAGCAGGTATTATCGCAAGTAATCTCTTAACTGGTAAACCCTGTCCTGTATGTGGCTCAACTGATCATCCTTCACCCGCTAAATTGTCAGATAGTAGCATTACAGAAGTAGCCCTTAGAAAAGCAAAAAACGCTAGAAATGATGCTCAATCAAAACGTGAAGAAATATCGTTAAAGTGTAATAACTTACAAGGCGAAATTGACACAATGCGTTCTCGTTTTTACACTGACATTTCACCCTTTATGCCAGGTACAGCAATTGAAACAGCGACAAATTTATTACAAAAACTAGTCAGTACAACCCAATCAACAGTTACAACACTTTTTGAAAAGAAAATGTTAACTGAAAAAGCTCTCTTGGATCTTAAAACAAAAACTGAAACTATAACAGGGAAACGAGATGAGTTAAAGCTAACAACTGAAACCCTGAAAAGTGAAATCAATTCCCTCACGGAACGGTTTATCCGCGATTTATCCGAATTTATTCCAAATACTAACTGGGAAACATCTGAAATAGACCTTACCAACTTGTTTACCCAAACACAAAACAACGTAAACACCTTAACCATCCAAAAAGACACAGATGAGAAGGCACTACAAGAGCTTTCTAAAAACTGGGAATCTGCAACTAAAAGAAACGTAAATGCTAAATCTGCTCTTGAGGTTGCCCAAGCGCTTGTAAAAGAACGTACTACAAACGAGCAGAAACTATTGCAAGCTTGTGATGTTGCACAGGCAGCCTGCAATGTAGCCCTGCAAGAAAATGGTTTTGACAATGAAGAAGAATACCGTGTTTCACTTATAACTGAAAACGAGCTCTTGGAACTAAACAAGCAAGTATCAGATTATGAGAAAAAACGAGAGCAACTTGATAGGGATATTGCTCGTTTGGAAAATGAAACAGTTAACAAAGAGCAGCCCGATATGGAAAAATTGCAAATGAAAGCAGAAATAATACAATCAAAATCCGTGAAATTACGTGAGAGACGTGATGAACTTTATAGTCGATTAAATAAGACAAAAAGTGATCTTAAAGAGCTTCGCAGTGCTGCTGTTGCGTTTGAAGAAAACGAAAAAATTTATGCGCCTATTAAGCAATTATCCGATACAGCAAACGGTAAAGATACAGCAAGTGGAAAGCTTGACTTTGAAACTTATGCCCAACGTGCCTACTTTGAACGTGTACTTCGTGCAGCTAGTCAACGGTTGAAAATTATGAGCCAAAACAGATATTCATTTCTACGAAAAACAGACAGCGACGATGGCCGCAAACGAATGGGATTAGACATAGAAGTCTTAGACGCCTACACGGGCAAAGCGCGTTCTTCAGGAAGTCTTTCAGGAGGAGAATCCTTTATGGCCTCACTTTCACTAGCACTTGGCTTATCAGATGTTGTACAACAAAACGCAGGAGGCGTTCACCTTGACGCCATGTTCATTGACGAAGGCTTTGGTTCTCTTGACACAGAAACACTAGAACTTGCTATGCGAACATTATCCGACATCGCAGGCGGAAACCGCATAATCGGCATCATCTCACACGTAACAGAACTAAACGAACGCATCGACAAACAAGTCCAAGTCAAAAAAACACCAACCGGAAGCAAAATAACCCTAAAAACATAATTTACCTACCTCTCTTTACGAAACAAGATAAATCAACGCACTATTATAAACGCCAAGGAAATTAAATAGAAAAACCGCAAGCATAAGCAATAACAAAATAGTCACATTATAGACTGTAAATACACCCAAATATTTTACAGGTGTAGCACCTTCACTTTTGGTGTACAATTTAAAAGAAATCAGACTAGCAAGCGACGCAATCGGAGTCCCTAACCCGCCGACATTAACACCCAGTAGTATATTTCTTGCGTCATTGGTAAATTGTGAAAGCATCATAGCAGCAGGTACATTACTGATGACTTGACTGCTTAAAACACCTGTGACAAATACTCTGTCGATTAAAAAAGAAGAAAACGCATCTTTAACAATAGACAACTGCCCAATATTGCCCACAAAAACAAAGAAGGCCACAAAAGTCAGCAGCAGCGAATAATCCACTTTTTTAAACAATCCCCTGTTAAATACAACAATGCTTATCATCACTATAAAAACACAAATCCGATAATCTAAAATACGCAAAACAGTTAAAACACACAAAATAAACAAACCGACAAAATACGAAAACAGCCCTCGTTTATTCCCAAAAGTAGACCTCTGTTGAATTGATACGGCGGTATTTCCACTTTTTGAAGCAAAAAGTACGCCCATAATAATGATGTAACCAATAATCCCCACAGGCAAAACAATTTTTATAAAATTTAGAAGAGACAGGTGATAATAAGAAAAGAGGTATAAATTTTGGGGGTTGCCTATGGGGGTTAGCATGCTACCCAAGTTTGCAGCAATGGTTTCTAACACTATTGTGAAAATGAGTTTTTCCCGCCCAACTGAATTAAATATTCCTATAGTTATTGGTATGAAGGCAATCAGTGCAACATCGTTTGTGAAAAGCATCGCAGAAAAGAATACGCAATTTACTAAAATGATTATGAGAATTTTTATGTTCCGAGCTTTGGTGATTAACTTTGTAGATATAAAATCCAACACACCAAGCTCGCTAAATCCGGCAACAACTACCATAAGACAGAACAAAAGTCCAATAACTGAATAATCAATATATGTAAAATACTGCATGTTTGGCGGTACAAACACCATAGTAACGATTGCGAACACTGAAGCAATAACAAGCACATATTCTTGTTTTACAAAGTTGATCATTTGCTCAATGATTATCATTCTGAAATGTCATCTAAACTTTAAGATAAATGTCTTATTCTCTCTTGTGTAACCAAAAGGAATACTGTGTTGTCTGTTAGTCGCATAAGCATTTATAGTCACATTGTTTACATTCCCATGCATCTTTTTTTGGGTCAAATTCTGAATTATGAATTTTCCTAGTTATTTCCTGTATTTCCGTTTGTATAGCTTCAATTGCTTCTTTTTCAGGAGTAAAAAAGACTTTTTTATTAGACCGCAAAAACCATTCACCAACCTGCAACTGCAACTCACTACTGCCATACATGTCCTTAACAGCAAGAGCATAAACCAACAACTGCATATCCTTTCTAAGCTCATTTTGCGAAGGCACAGCTTTACTTGTCTTATAATCTATAACCGTAAATCCCGACGCGTCTTTGTCAATACGGTCAATTCTTCCCCTAAGACGCACATCACCAATAGCAGTCTCAAACCAACGCTCAATATCCAAAATCTCTGATGTACTTTTGCTTTGCTCCTCAATAAAAACCCTCAAAATCTTTTTCGCTTCAGCATAATCTCGCTCAGCATCAAGCTTTGACTTATAACCTTTAGGATCCCAAAACTTAGCCAGTAACTCATCAGCTATTGTCTCATTAACTACTTGGCCTTCTTTTTGCATCCTTGTTAGCTGCTCTGCAATATTATGCACTGTTGAACCAAAATCAAAATAATACCTAGATTTTTCAGGAATTTTCATCACATGACGATATTGGTATAGACGGGGGCATTGCTTGTAACTAACAAACTGAGACACACTAAAAAGATGATCAACAGGCACCGTTAATGGTTTTTTTAAGGTCTGTTCAAGTACGGAATAGTCAGGTTCTTTAATTTTACTAATTATCTCCGCTTGCACATCTAGGTTTTTATTGTTTGCTTTAGCGAGGAGAAACATGTTTTCTATAGCCTCATTATACCGTTCTGTTGTTAGGTTAGCAATTATCTGTTGTAGTAATTCGGTTTTTACTTGATTATCAATAGTTGTTAATTCTACGGGTACTTCTTGAACATCTAACTGTTGAAAGTCAACATCTTCGTTTTGTTGATAGTTTATTTCTTGGAGGAATTTTGAGGGCTTAGAGTCAGTTTTATTTTCTCCATGACGCTTAGCATACGTTATAAACAGTTTTTCTTTTGCCCGTGTTATAGCTACGTAGAATAGTCTTCGTTCTTCTTGCAGATGCAGTTCTTTATCTTCATGGGCTGATTGTATGCCTTTTAGTAGTTCTTGGGGTATTGTGAATTTGTCTTTTTGATAGGTTGTGGGAATTTTTCGCTCATTAACATCAGGTATGATGACTATGGGGTATTGCATTCCTTTTACGCCATGAATTGTTGATACTACAATTGTTTGCTGATTTTGGTCTTCTTCGTCGATTTTAAAATTGGCTGCAAAGGATATGTAATCTGTGAAACCTTCAATGTCACTATTTGGGTATATGTGGTTGAATTCTTCAAAGAACTCGTAGAATTGGTTTAGTAGTTGGATGTTGCGGGTGTTTTTTAGGGCTATTTCGTATTTGTAGAATTCTTGTTCAAAAAGAATGGTATGTACTAGTTCAAGGATGGGTGTTCGGTTTTTGTTGTTTATGGTGTTTGTTAGGGTTTGTTTGACTGCTAAGAATTTGAATTTGTCTACGTTTATTTTGTTTAGGTGGTCGAGGGTTTCGTATAGGGAGAGGTTGTTTTTGTCTGCGTAATGGGTGAATTTGCGTAAATCCACGGGGGTTATGTCATAGTTACGTCTGCTTAGAACCCTGTAGAGTTCCGCGTTGTTCTCGTGGGGATTGCTGATTGTTTTTAGAAAGGCTATGATGTCTTTTATTATGGGTTCTTGGAAGAAGCCGGTTTCGCCTACAAAGTTGAAGGGTAGATTGTTTTTTCTAAACGCTTTTATTATGGGCTCCGCGGTTGATCTTCGTCTACAAAGTATGGCTATGTCTTGGGGTTCATGTTTTTTTAATAGTTCTTTGGTGTTTTGGAGGATATAGTTTGCTTGTGCAGTGTCAGTTGGTGTTTCAATAATGGTTATTTTGTCTCCGTCGGGGTTGTTTGTGAACATTTTTTTTATGGTTCGCTCAGGGCTATTTTGTATTAGGGTGTTGGCGACTGTTACTATTTTTTTGGTGCTGCGATAGTTTTGCTCCAACGTTTTTTCTGTGTAGTTTGGGAATATTTTTTTAAATTCGGCTATGTTTGTGAGGTGTGCTCCTCTGAATTTGTATATGCTCTGATCGTCATCTCCAACTACGGTTATGCGTCCATGCTTTTCTGCAAGCAGGTTGATTATTTGTAGTTGGATATAGTTGGTGTCTTGGAACTCATCAACTATTATGTATCTGAATTTTTCTTGATACTTATGCAAAATTTGAGGTTTGTTTTTCAGCAGGTTGTGTACGGTGTAGAGCATGTCTCCAAAATCTAACATGTTATTTTGAAGTTTGTAATCTTCATATGCCTGGTAAATTTTCAAAATATCTTTTAGGATGTTTAGGTTTTCTTGGGTCTCCTCATCTATAGGGTTTTTTTCTTGTTCTTTTGTTATGTATTGTTGTAGGTCTTTTGGGGTTATTGCTTCGTCTTTGCATCGGGATATGAATTTCTTCATTTCCTCAGCTAGGGTGTAGGGTTCATGGTTGAATTCTAAGTGTTGGATTCCAAAGGTGTTGATGTTTTTTGTTATGTAGACTAGTTGTATGGTGTCGGTTATTACTTTAAAGTTGGAGTTTAGTTTGGTGTTTAGTATGTTTTCTTGTATGATTTGGTTGCAGAAGGAGTGAAAAGTGGAAATGTTTAGGTCTTCGGAGTTTGGTAGCATTCCGTTTACTCTTGTTTTTAGTTCTTCTGCAGCTTTTTGATTAAATGTTAAGGCCAGTATGTTTTCTGGGTTTAGGTCGTTTTGGATTAGGTATGCTATTTTGCTTGCTACTGTTAGGGTTTTTCCTGAACCAGCGCCCGCTATTATTAAAAGAGGTTTTTTGATTTCTTTTATTGCTTCAATTTGCTGTGGATTTAGGTTGTTAAAAAGGTTTGTAGCGAGTTTCTGCACTAAAGGACACCTTGTTGCATGTATAATTGATAAACTATTTTACTTTACCGATTGAATTACAAAAAACACGTGCAACTTGAAAGTTAACTGATTAGAAGACACAACAAAGAAATTAGCTGATACCTCAGAAAGCTACCTAATGAAACGACAACTAACTGAGGCATTATCTGTAGCTGTTATGGGGTGTCTTGATTTTTGGTATTGTATCCTTTGACATCGATATTGTTTTTTTCGACAATTTTTCTCATTTCGTTGTTAAATAAGCCGAGGCATTTTTCTTTTGGTCCTTTTCGGGCACAAAGATACGGTTTATCTCTTGAGGTTTTAATTCTAAACCCCCAACCCTGATCAGCAAACTCTAACAATAATTCCACATTCTGCAAACCCTCACGTGTATGCGTATCTGTTGCAACATCTAAAGTCTCTTGTAATTTTGCATCTTCAGGTAATTTATCCGTCTGTTCAGAGGAGTATTCACTGGATTGATTTGTAGGTTCTACTTCATATGTTTGGTTATGTTTAGGGTTACTTGTTTGTTGATTGTTGAGGGTTTCTGCTATTTCGATTGTTACCATTTCAGGGTGGTCGGGTTCAAATTTGGTAACGTTTGTTACAAGGGTGGCTTTCCACTCCAAAAGTTTCTCCTTTAACGTTTCTTCATCAGCTTGATTGGGTACGATAAAGACTGTTGGAAAACCCATTTTCTTGTTGCGTTGATAGTTATCTTTTAGTCGGTCCCAGTGCCTTTTTGGGTAACATTCTACCTCTACAGCAAAACTGCGCTTATAATCCCAACTGGTGTGGTCGATGTACCCTTTTGCGCCTTCAACTTTTGAAGCGGGTAGGGTGGGGGTGACGTAAAGGTCAGCTATGCTTTCATCAGTTTCACCGTCATCTATGCGTACTATCCAACCGTTTAACCAATACACCTTACGCTGCGCCATAATAGCTTGAATATGCTTAACACCACCCGCCTTCTCACCACGAAAAGTAACATCCAAAAGCCGCTTAGCCTTTTTATCACTCAAGTCTAAACGCCAAATTCGTGTACGTACCTCTTTAGCTCTTAACTCTTTTTTACCGTAGGCGTATGTTTCTTCTCTGTATTTACGGGTGGTTTCGTCTTTAAACGATAGGTAAGCGTTTCGTTTGGCGTTATCAACAGCGAGGTTTTTTAGGGCATTTACAAAACCCATCTCTGTAAGAACATAAGGCTTAGGCGTGGCAGGGTTGTAGAGAAGATGTTCTCGCAAGGTATCCTCATCAACATAACCCCCAAGCAAACGAACCGTGAGCAGTATAGTCCACTCAGCAGGCGTCACAGGCCAATCCAAAAAATCTCTCTGCAAAGACTTGGTCTTTACCTGACCCATCAACTCATCCACATCCACTTTACGACCATACCGCTCTAGACTGTGCCTGATTACTTCTTCAGGATCACTGGAGCCTGTTTTGTAATCAAGGGTTTCTAAGACCTGATATTCTCTGTTACCTTGAAAAGGTGTTGAAACAAAGAAGAGTTGCCTTGGCAGGTTCATCAGCGTTTGGTAGCCAAAGGTTTTGGGATAGAACTTTTCAAGCACACGAGCAGTGTCCTCGCCCACACGGAAGGAAATGATGGTTTCACAGGTCTGAGTTATAGCATCTTGAATATCCTTGCGGTACTGGGTAAGATATTGGCTAGCCAAGGTTATGAAAACCTTGAACTTCCTTAAGGATTGGAGG
>JGI20163J15578_10000481_pt1 | contig 16557 bp, 11 predicted proteins | sample TergutCu122P1_FD_15578 | JGI IMG/M metagenome (IMG submission 15578)
TGAATTCTACGCCTCCGTTTCGTCGCATTACATCTTCTCATGGTATATTCTATCAGGCTAAAACGCAAATGTCAAGGGGTATATTGTTCTATGTAGGGTTAGTGTTGATGTGAAATCAGACCCTCGTTTCATCGCTAATGTTCGTGGCGGCGTAGCTTTGCGCGAAATAGAAAGAAGACTGTATGGAGTGGGTAGCGTTAAACTGAACGAAGTTCAACAACACGAACTTAGCGAGAGCGTCGCCTGCTCCCGGACATACAACTATCTAAATGAAATGACGCATGGTCCGATTAAAAATGAACACGGCATCGTGTGGAAGTGCCGTTGTGAAAATGTAGACTGTAGCAGCTATTCAAGATGTATGCCGTCGCCACTTATAAGGGTGTTGGATTTATTTGATGATACAGATGAACCTATTTCGACCGAGCTTGAATATGAATGGCTTGGGGAAGTTGAGCAAATATTTGTTCAACCTGATATTACCGATGAAATCGTTGAAACAGAAGACGAACCTACTCCGCAAGAGTTTGCAGAAACACCTGTTTTGTTGCCCGGTGAGTATATAAAACTCGATTCTCCAAATTCGATTATTGAAGCGGACATTACCGCGAAAATAATTGTGAACGCAGGGCCCGGAACCGGAAAAACATATACAGTAATAGAAAGATTAGCATATATAATGAACTCCGGCACGGTTGATTTAGGGCAAGTTTTAGTTCTTTGTTATACAAATGCGGCCCGCGATGTCATTTTGAATCGTTTAGATGAGAAAGGATTATCCGAAGAAGCTCGGCAACTGGTAATATGTACGCTTGATTCTCTTGCGTGGAACAATCTTTCAGAAAAAACCGATATTGATTTGTTCACTCTTGGTTACAATGGTTGTATTCAAAAATTTAATGCGGAATTTGACAAAGATGAATGGTCGGATTTTGAATATGTAATTATCGACGAGCTTCAAGACCTTGTTAATGAACGGGCGCGCATGACTCTTAAAATATTAAACGCCTTACAATGCGGTTATTTACTTCTTGGCGATAAGTGCCAAGCCATTTATGATTACGATTGCAATGGAACTGACAGCATCAGCTCTGTCGGATTTTATACTGCACTTGACGAAATATTATCTGAGTCAGTTTTACGTTATGAACTTGTAGGAAATAAACGGCAATCCAATGAACTTTCTCGTCGTTCAGATGATTTGCGCGAGGCACTTTTATCATTCAGCATTCAGGATGCAAATCTATATTTTCAAGATGAAATTTCAAATGTACCGAAGAGTAAATTTTTGGCAGATATTTTTGCCAATATACCAAACTATGGCACCACCGCAATTCTTACGCGAAACAATGGTGAAGCAGAATGGGTTAGTTCCTTACTTCATGCAAAGAATATTAGGCATAACCTATTACGGAGCGTCTCACCAAGACCGTCATTTAATCGCTGGATAGCGGATATATTTTGGGATTATCGTGAACAGCGTATTAATCGCGAAGAATTCATTGAGCGATACATAATACGACTGGGTTCAAGTGAATTAAATGCTTCCAACGCATATGACGCACTGGTTTCGTCGTTGCCCCCTGAAACAAGGAAAAGTGAGGGATACTTTGAAATTGACGAGCTGAACAAAGCATTGAAAAGGGGACAAAACATATCTCCGTTGTTGATAAATATTCCCTGTACTGAATTAACTATATCAACTATTCATAAAGCAAAAGGGCGAGAGTTTGACCATGTTTATTTATTAAGCGGATTTAATCCGTCCGACGAAAATACTGAAGAAGCGCGTGTATGGTATGTCGGCTCGACACGTCCAAAGTCAAAACTTGACCATCTGGAGCAGTTGAAAATATTTATAAGTAAACCAACGCAAACGAACAGGCGTATGTTAACCGGATATAAGCGTGGTAGGTATGGTGCCCGCGGTATAAAATTTTGTTCAAATATCGTTGTCGGTCTGTCGCAGGATGTGGACAATTATTCGTTTGTCTGCGGCGACTTGTACCAAGCACTTGAGATTCAACGATATATATCCAAAAATATAGCTCCTAATGACACGGTTGAATTAATAAAAAACGATGATACATATAGCATTATTCATAACAGAAATGTTGTAGGTGTTTTAAATAAAGAAGTGACGTCTGATTTTAGGTCTATAGTGCAAAAGACAGGGAACTGGAGTAGCATTCCCCCGCGCCTTACAGATATCTATGTTGACAACATAATAACGATTGTTCCCGGACGATTTCCGAGCGGTGCGGATGCTATGTTCAAAGAATCTAAATTTTGGCTTGGCATTGAATTGACAGGATTCGCAAAAGCGGACTGGTATTATGGAGGAAGTAATTGATGAGTCGATTTGACAAATTTTATTCAGCAATAAGCGAAATAAAAAATTACTTGTTTCGCGACCTCATAGGGCCAGTTGATGAGTGCGAAGTTATAGAGAGCGTCGAACCGTTGAGTTATTACGCTATGGGTATCTTATGGCCTAAACGATTGGGTGATGGCACTGGTTATGAACCAAGTCAAATTACGTTGTTTGACGAATACGACGAGGAAATTGAGGATAATATTCATACGGAAGATGATTCTATTGTAAATGCAAACTCATATAAACCATCTGCGATGGGTGTTTCTGTAATGATTCCAGCTTCTGCAAAAAGCCTTGAGGTTGAATTTACATTTGGCAAATATTCAATGTCATCAGTTGTTAAAACATATTTGGAACCACCAAAAAAAGAAGGAGACGAACCTTTACAAAAGACGGAAACAATTAATTATTTCGCACGAAAAGCATATAACGTATATCCGAAATTCTCCGTGCCTGCACGTTTAGGTACAATCACCTCTGATAAGCATGGCGATTACCTCCGACTTGGAGTAAACATTACATTATGTGTTCGGAGGATTATGGAAGATGGTGCAAAACTTGTAACTATTTCTGTAACAAACTCTGCTTCAGTGGCTCAACAAACTAAAGAACAAAATGAAAACGCCTTATTCCAATGTAAACTTCGACTTAAATGCACATATGGGTTTTTACCAATTTATAAGAATGTATTGAATGTCGACAGCGAGGAAGAGCAAATAAGCACCATGCAGTACCGCAATGTACTTAATTATGCTTATGGACATGGTTGTTCGGTAGCGTATAACGTTAATAACGAGATTATTACAGAAGTATGTAGCGATTTTATGCCATCAGAGCGCGTTTTACAAATGATGCCCGGTTTAATCAACGCTAATGAGTTATTGCACTTAACTTATTGGCGCGAAATCGAAAGAATGTCAGCTTGTAACAAACTCGAAGATTTTATTAACGAATATGCAGATTGGAAAACCAAACAATTGGAATATTCTAAACTGCTTGGCAATGAATATAGAGGTGCCGCACGCTCTGTAATAAGCAGTATTGAAATTTGCATATCGCGTTTAAGACACGGAATAAGTGTGCTTCGATATAATGATGATGCGTGGTCTGCGTTTAAGTTAATGAACGAGGCTATGCTTTTACAACGCGCAAAGACAAAGAGATTAAAAGAAACCGAAATTGATAAAATTACGTGGTATCCATTTCAATTAGCCTATATTCTGCAAATAATTCCAGATATAACGGAAAATAAAACCGATTATCGTGACAGTGTGGATTTGCTCTGGTTTCCGACTGGTGGCGGAAAGACAGAGGCTTATCTTGGCGTTGCCGCATTTGTTATATTTTATCGGAGATTAACTACAAAGCCTCTGAACGACGGGGTAACGATTATTATGCGTTACACCCTCAGATTGTTGACAATACAACAATTTGAGCGCGCATCAGCACTTATTTGTGCTTGTGAATATTTGCGCGGTATTCACAAGATTGCCGGCGGAGAAATAAGTATTGGACTTTGGATTGGAAGTGGAATGACTCCCAACCGGATTGATGGAGAGGGAGGAGCGGCTGAAAAACTCAAAGAACTTAATGATAACCCTGATAAAAAAATTTACGAAGGGAATCCAATTCAAATTACTACTTGCCCGTGGTGTGGTGAACCAATTGATTTGAACGGATATTCCATTGAAAAAGACGCGGGAATGAATATTCGATGCAATCGAAATGTAAAATGCAAGTTTCACACATCTCTTCCAATATATGTGATTGATGACGATATTTATCGCGTTCAACCGACACTTGTATTAAGCACAATAGATAAGTTTGCTCGTCTTGCATGGGAAGAGCGCTCAAAGACCTTGTTTGGAAATGATAAATGCACACCGCCGGAATTGATAATTCAAGACGAATTGCACCTTATATCGGGGCCACTCGGCTCACTTGCGGGGATTTATGAAATTGGAATCGAATATCTATGTAATCAAAATGGACGTTATCCGAAAGTAATAGCATCTACCGCTACTGTAAAAAATGCGGCGGAACAAATACGGAATCTATATAACAAGCCAATGTGTCAATTTCCGCCGAGTGGAATAGATTTTTCAGATTCTTTCTTTGCTGTCAAAGCGAGTGAAAATGACCGAGCAGCAAGAACGTATGTCGGTTTATGCGAAACGGGCGGAACGCTCGCTGACCTTATGATTCGTGTGTATGCAAACCTTGTTTTTATTAAATACCTATTTATTAAACAAGGAAAAGAAGAACGCATAATTGACCAGTTCTCAACAATTATCGGTTATTTTAATGCTATACGTGACTTAGGAAGCGCAAGCAATATCATCTTTGACCGCGTGTATTCAATCATTCGGACATTAACAAATCTAAAATTTAAGGCTGATGCTGAAAAAGTTGGATTAACGCTCGGCGACATAAAAACAGGTAATAATGATGAACTTACAAGCCGTAAAACCTCAAAAGAAGTGAAGGAAACACTTATGAATCTTGAGTTGCCATATACAGAACATGGTTCATATTCATATGTGCTTGCATCAAATATGCTGTCTGTCGGAATTGACATTAACCGTCTTGGAATAATGACAATGTACAATCAACCCAAAAGTAATGCTGAATACATACAGGCTACAAGCCGCGTGGGTCGTCAAAACCCCGGCATAGTCCTTACTATGTATAATGCCTCACGTTCACGCGATAAATCGCATTATGAACAATTTGGATTTTATCATAAATCATTTTATAAATATGTAGAATCAACAAGCGTAACGCCATTTTCGGCAAGAGCTATTGAAAAAGCGATACACTGTGTATTCATTATTATGCTCCGATTAAGTGAGCCATTATTAAGTGCGAATGAATATGCCGTAAATTTTAGAGCAAATGACGCTTACGTTAATAAAGCAAAACAATTTATTCTTGAGCGCATTGTGCGAATCCATCCCGACGCTGTAGAAGGAGCAGAAGAATATATTATCAATATTGCTCTTAGATGGGAAAAGCTCGCAGAAGAAAACCCAGACACATTAGTGTATTTCAAGCGAAATCAAGAAGGGGTATGTAACCTTTTGATTAGTGGAGAGCAAGGTTCTGGTCTTGATTTTCCGACTACCTTAAACTCGCTTCGCAATGTAGAGCCATCATCGAATGTTTTCATTCAAGAGAGGGATTAGTATGGCAAAGCCGAAATTTAACAACAAAAACAAACGAAATACCACATCAAGACTTCGAGTTGCGGGTAACGTAAGACAAACGCAGCTTATAACGACTTACGGAGTTGGTTCAATCGTAGATTTTATCAAAGATACCGTAATAATCGCAGGAATTGATGATTGGGATACAGGGAAAAACGAAGACAGCGTAGAGTCTCGAAAATTATATAGCGAAAATCTCCAATCCCTTACAGGGGCGAAATATTTTCTTTCGCCAAAGATTGAAAGCGGCAGCGGTTGGACGAAAAGCAAAGATATATCTTCGTTTACTTTTCCTGAGCTATTATATTGCCCGAAATGCAAGCGATTTGTAAGGGCTAAAGAAGCAGCTAATGCAAGCCATAAATCACCAAATCGTTGTTGCTTGAACGCTATAGAAGCAGGCGTTAAATGTTCGGGTATGCTTGTTGCGTCACGTTTCGTTGTAGCTTGCGAAAACGGTCATATAGAGGACTTTCCTTATTCATGGTGGATACACGGAAACAATGGGTGTGAAGAAAATAAATCTCCACGCATTTCCATGTTTAATGTTGGCGACCGCAGCGATATTGAAAGCCTTTGGATAAAGTGTGAAAATTGCGGTAAAACAAAATCAATGGCAAACGCATTTGGTGAGAATGTATTTGCCGGAGATGACGGCTATCCCTGTAATGGTAATCACCCTCATCTGAAAAACAAACGGAGTGAAAATCAACCAGATTGCACAGAGAAATTAAAAACACGACTACGTTCTTCGTCTGGAATATATTATCCGGTAACAATGAGTGCATTGCAAATTCCACCGTGGAGTCGAAAAGCAGTTAAATTTATTGAATCTAAATATGAAGAACTTATTGAAATGAGAGATGTTAAACGCTATTTTTCGCGCCATATACCTCATGGTGTTACGCTTGACCAATTACTCTCGGCATACGAGCTTGTCAAGCAAAGAAAAGGTTCATCTGCACCAAGAACCGAGCAAGAAATATATCAAGATGAATATAAAATACTCGTTCAAGGAAACACCGAAGTTAGTGAAGGAGATAGCAACAGTGATTACTCTGCTTTTTCTACCGAAATTCCACTGAGATTTAATAAGTTTTTCAAACAAATAACGGTAGTCGATAAGTTAACAGTAATCGAAGCTCTAAAAGGATTTACGCGTCTTAAACCGTGGAATGGTGAAAATAATAAACTTGCTCCACTTTCATCAAAATCTAAAGAATGGTTACCCGCAGTTGAATTAAGCGGAGAGGGTATTTTTTTTCATTTCTCCGATGAAATTATTGCAGGTTGGAAGAAAATAATTAAAGATCGCTATAATAAAATGGGACAACATTTATCGGAGTCGTTCTTGAAAAAGATACGTGAAGATAGATTTTCTCCTGAATATGTAATGCTCCATACGTTCACTCATCTATTTATCCGTCAATTAGCAAATGAATGCGGGTACAGCGCAGCATCAATCAGGGAAAAAATCTATTGCACCTTTAACACTGGCGGTGGCGATATATTTCCAATGCACGGTATCTTAGTTTATCTTGCATCTTCTGATTGTGATGGAAGCTTAGGCGGTTTGATAAGTATTGCTGAAGCCCCTGAACGTTTACAAGTAATAATTGAAAATATGCTTCGTAAAGCGCAGTGGTGTAGTGCCGACCCGCTCTGCATCACATCGACAGAACAAGGACACAATTCGTTAAATTATTCCGCGTGTCACGATTGCGTATTACTCCCAGAAACATCTTGCGAATCGCGAAATGCTTTGCTCGATAGAGTGTCAATCGTTGGTACGCCGGAAGAACTTAACCTCGGTTTGTTCGGTGAATTTCTTTTGCAATTATGAAGAAGTCTAAAATACGAGGTTCGGTTCCGCAATATACAATTCCCGCCAACCTTCATATTGCCGTTTCAGTATATAGCAAGCTGGGGGTCTTGCAGTCACCTCGATAAATCTCGGTGACTTAGGATCCGGTTTGTTGAGAGCAGACCGCCCACAATCCCCCAGACGGAAACGGCGCGTGTCCGCGCCGTTCCTGTTAAGCCTCGCTTCGCTCGTCTGTTGAATTATATTGCCGAAAAATCCGGCACGTTTTGCGAAAAAAGGAGCCGCGCCGCACAGTGGATTTTTGTTTGCGAGAATACCCGTGCAGATGAAAATATTGCGCCGTCACCTTGCGTCGCGGTCGCGGGGTTTCTGCGGCGGGTTACGCCGCTAGTAACCTTGCCAGAATTGCCACAGACGGGCGGTTACCATGTTGTTTTAGTAGGGTTCTTTTCAACCCCCCTCTGCAACATAGCACTTCGTTAAGTTTGAGGAATTTATGTATATCTCTTTATTGTTTCTTGCAGGACATATTTTTTGTCTTGGTATCGTTTGACAATAGAGTCATTGGCTAGGTACTCCAGAGTATCGTCCAATGGCTCTAGTGTTATCCGTTCTCCATATTTGCGCCTTAGGGCGGCCGCCAGAAGATAATCACAAACATGGGGGTTTTTCGGTAAAAGGGGGCCGTGGAGATAGGTGGCAATGACATTTTTATAAACCACTCCCTCATAACCGGAGCGGCCGGTATTGCCCAGTCCGAAAAAGACTTTTCCCAGAGGAGTATGCTTGCCAATGTAAGTGCGTCCGCCGTGATTTTCAAAGCCGACAATAGGGGTTTCGAACAGTGGACTGTGTAAGATGATGTTTCGGATCAGACGTTTGGGTTTCCACTCGGTTGTTATATTCAAAATAGAAAGCCCCGGGATCGTTTTGTGCTCGGTCTTATAGTAGTTTCCGAGCAGTTGAAAACCGCCACACACAGCTAAGACAACCCCGCCATCCTCCACATAAGCCTTGAATTCTTCTTTGACTTCTTGCAGATGGTTGGCCACTAATTCTTGTTCACGGTCTGAGCCACCGCCTAAAAGGATGATGTCTAACTTTGAAAAATCAATCTGTTCTCCGGCCAGATAAGGGATTACTTTCGCTTCGATGCAGCGCCATTCCAAGCGCTTCACAAAACATTGAATATTACCGCGGTCACCATACAAATTGAGCAGATCGGGATAAAGATGGCCAATTGTAAGGGAGGTGGCGTTGGGGGTGTTATGATTGATATTGTTAGTGGTAGAATTCGCTTTCATTAATAATTCTCTCCTCATATGAGTAGATTTTTCGGTGTTCATGATTCGCCCGACAAATTGATAAAGTCTGACTTCTTTTACTAGTTTAACATTTCGAAACCGCATCGCAATTTGCACTTAGCCACCGGCTGCCCCATTTGTCGAGGGAATCTTTCTATTCTGCTGATACAGCGGATTATTCCGCATTTCATATGGTTGAACAGTAGTTCAACCTACAAATTCGGGGCGCTTGAACTATTATTGTTCAGGTAGGTTTCTCTTAAGCTTTCAAGCAAGCGATTAGTACTATACAAACCGGAATAATTGACGATTAGATACAAATTCCTGGTTCCGTTTTTAAGCAGATGGGTTAAGGTTTGAGATAAATCGGTAGTAGAATCACAGGAGATGCCCTCGTATTTCAAACGCAGTCCCATATCATGTCGCCTGGTGCCGGCAGTAGTGATAGTGGACGCTTTAGCATCTGCTAAGTATTGAAAATCTACATCCCATAACCAAGAAACATCTTCTCCATCTTGATAAGTGTCATTAATCAAAAGGATTAAATCTTTTGGCGTTTCGTCTTTTAAAATCAAAGAAATTTTCTGTTGAAAACCAATCGGATTCTTTGACAAATGTAACTGTACTCGTGAGTCCCCAATCATTAACGAACTTTCGCGATTATTGCCATAATCAAAACCTTCCAAGGAGGACTTTAAGTGGGGCAATGAAACATCAAGGGTTTGTAAGGTGGCATAAGCCGATAGGGTGTTATAGATGTTGTAGGGTGTCCGAGCAGTGGATTGAATCGGCAAATCCGCCAGTTTGAAAGAGTAAACCTCATCTTCTAGGACAATCCGGCTGGCTGTGTAATCTGGTTTAGGCCGGGTCAATCCGCAATCACAGTAATATTTCCCGATATGTCCATAATGATAAAATTGATACGCGAGCCTTTCGCCACAAGAGCGACAAAAGACACTGTCACGAGAGTCGGAACGGGCAAAATCATCAAAAATCTGCTCATTTATTCCGAAGGTGACAAATGGATTGTTGCTTTCTGCGGCTAAGCTATAAGATAGGACATCATCACCATTAATAATCAAGGTGGTCGAAACGCTAGAGATGGCTGTTTTTAGCGTCTGAAAGGTAATATCTATTTCGCCAAAACGGTCTAATTGGTCGCGAGAAATGTTGGTTAGTAAAATGCGGTCGGGCTGCAATTTTGGAAGGACTCGTACGGAAGCGATTTCATCCACTTCAATACAAGCGTACTCAGCATGCAATTGTCCTTGCCGATCGGTTGCCAACACAAAAGCAGAGATGATGCCGTTTAACATGTTGGCACCGGTACGATTAATTATTACCTTGTAGCCCTCTGCTTCTAAGGCTGTGCTTAAGATGGCATTGGTGGTAGTCTTGCCGTTGGTTCCCATAGTAACAATGATTTTCTCAGATATCATGGCGGCCATGACCGAAAGAATGTTAGGGTCAATTAAACGGGCAATATAACCGGGTAGGGTAACCCCACTGCCACGATTCAGTTTTCGAATGAAAGAGCCGGTCACCTTAGCACAGCGAACAGCTAATTTACTTCGTAGATTCATGTGTTTTCACCAATCTTCTTAAATAATATTGAAAGCGACGATGTTCCTGTCGAATTTTTGATCTTTCGGCGGCGGAAGTATGTTGTTTTTGAAACATTTCGTATCGGTTAAACAAAGCTACAACATCAGCATTTTGATTGTGTCCCCAGCGAATCAGCACCCAATTCATCGCCTCCGGTTCCCAGAAGCGAGTGGCAATGCCGGCAGCAGTAAGCAAAGCAATGCATTGGGCGGCCTGTTCGGCCAAAGGGTAAAGTTGCCTTAAAAGTTCATTCTTGCGAGCTTTCTTCCGCAACATTCGCTTAAGAAAGGACATTTGCTTAGTTTCACGGCGGTAATATTCACTCAAGAAAATGCTGTCCCCAACCGCTTCGTGGAGTTGGTTGACAGCGTTCCAATAGGAAACAAAGGAAGTATTAGATTGTTCTTTAGTTTCTCCGGTCTCTTCGGTTTCTTCGGGTTTGAAAGTGTAGGTTTTGAACACCCGATTGATTTTTCCTAAAACATGAGCATCGTACTGTTTTCTTTTCTGTTTATCTCCCAAGGTTTCAAAAGCTTCTAGTATTTCTTGCATTTGAGATGTAGTATCGATTCCATTTATTAGATTTGCATCGGGATGATATACCTTAGCCAGGGCGTTTTTGGCGGCGATAATCTCTTCCAAAGTGGCATCCGTTTGGACGCCTAATATTTCATAATACGTGCGATCTTCCATCTCTAAATCATCCTTTTGCTTCTTTTTTAATGATAGCTTTCATAAACAAATATACGCTAGGAAGCTAAAAAAATCAAGCAAATAGTTTATTTCCTTGCACAACATCCTTGTTTTTATGGGAAGAAAATGTTAAACTGAGAAAAATATGAAAAATTGTAACTGTTTGGGAGGACACCGCCAAAAGCTTCGCTTATTTGTACAGTTACGAAGATTATAAGATTGCGAGAGCATGAAATGCGTAGCAATCCGTTGTATCAGTGAGCGGTTAAATACCTTTTGACGCTTACATCATTATAAAAAGAGGAGAGAGGATTATGTGGATAGTATGGATAATCGCAATCATTGTTGTGTTATTGATTGCAGAGAATTTGCGCGAATTGCATATGTTTGTGGTCACACGCTATCGTTTAAGTTCTCCTAAATTAGCCGGTTTGAGAGAGAACATGAAGATTATTGTGTTAAGCGATCTGCATGACCGTAGCTATGGGATGGGAAACGAGAAATTATTAGCTGCAATCCGCTTAGAAAATCCCGATGCAATTATGGTAGTGGGAGATATGTTGGTGGCAAGAAAACCCAGTTCGTATATAAAGGTACAAGCTTTTATGACCGAATTGGTAAAGATTTGTCCTACTTACTATAGCAATGGAAATCATGAGCAACGTTTAAAAGAGTATCCGGAAGTTTATGGTAGTTATGAAGAGTATGTCAAAGAATTGCTAGCCGCCGGTATTCAACTGCTGGGAAATGACAGCGTTTATATGAGGGAACATAGTGTGCGGATCCGCATAAGTGGCTTAGAATTGTCTAACGAAGCCTATCGGCGTTACGGGAGAAGGGCAGTGAGTGCAAAAGAAGTAAGGAATCTCCTGGGAGAAGCAAATTTAGATAGTTATCAAATATTACTGGCCCATGATCCGGCTCACTACCCGGCTTACAAAAGATGGGGAGCAGATTTGGTATTATCCGGTCATACTCACGGTGGTATCATTCGTATTCCCAATTGGCGAGGCGTGATTACTCCGCAAGGCAGGTTATTTCCGAAATATTCAGGCGGTCTATATAAGGAAGGAAGTCAAGCATTTGTGGTAAGTCGCGGATTGGGTACTCATACTGTAAATGTAAGGTTATTGAATCAACCGGAACTGATTGTATTGACCCTTTCGGGGAAAGATAATGAACCACCGTTGCAAAAGGAGCTACCGACCCACCGGCGGAATATCTTTAGGGATAGTGTCGGAGAAAAATCATCAAAGCCGGAAGCTGACGCAAAAATCTTAAAACATGATAAAGGTGTAAAAGCGGCAAGACAAAAAGATCAGTCGGATGATTTGAAACCGGCAAGACAAAAAGATCAGTCGGATGATTTGAAACCGGCGAACCAAGCAAAAAGCATCAGAAGTGTCACAACTCCACAAAAAAATGAGAGAAAGAAAAAGAAATAATGGGGATACCGGTAAAATTACATGTGTTTGAAGGACCTTTGGATCTTCTGCTACACCTAATTGAAAAAAATAAAATTGACATTTATGATATACCAATTGTTGAAATCACTAATCAATACATGACATACATAAGGGGCATGCAAAAGGAAGATATGAATGTCATGAGTGAATTTTTGGTGATGGCGGCGACCTTATTGAATATTAAGTGTCGGATGTTACTGCCAAAAGAGATTAATGAAGAAGGGTTGGAGGATGATCCCCGTCAAGAACTGGTGGAACAATTGATTCAGTACAAAATGTACAAATACATGGCGTTTGAATTAAAAGACCGCCAGATAGATGGCGATAGTGTGTTGTACAAATTGCCAACTTTGCCGGAAGAGGTCGAAGCATACCGACAACCGGTGGATATGGATGCGCTCTTGGGGGAATTAACGCTTTCGAAGTTACAACAGATATTTGATGATGTAATGAAGCGGCAAGAGTCAAAAATCGACCCGGTGAGAAGTCGGTTTGGTAAAATTGAAAAGGAACTTGTCCCGTTACCGGAAAAGGTGCTCTACGTGGAGGCGTATGCTAAGAAGCATAAGCGCTTTAGCTTTCGCCAGTTACTCGAAAAGCAAAAAGGAAAGATGCATGTTGTGGTTACCTTCTTAGCAATACTGGAGCTGATGAAAACAGGTGTGATTCAGGTTGAACAAGAGGAGGATCACGGCGATATCATGATTCAGGCGGTATAATTGAGACAGCTCCACTAGGGATGCGCACGCTTTGTGCAAATGTAATTGTCACATAAGTGACGCGAAGCGGCGCTAGAGGCGATACTCCTTGCATCAACGAGCAATTGCGAGTGTTCAAGGAGGTTCCCGAGATAAGGCAGAGGTATGTTATCACTGCCGGTCAAATGAAAGGTAAAAAAATGGAAATAGATAGATTACAGGGAGTTTTAGAGGCAATCCTATTTACGATGGGAGAGTCTGTAGAGTTAAAGAAAATGGCACAAGTAATAGAACATGATGAAGAGACAACGCGCAAGCTGCTTTACAACATGATGGATCGATATAACAATCAGCCGGGGCATGGTATTGCGATTATAGAGCTTGATCATTCATTTCAAATGTGCACAAAGAAGGAGATGTACGAATATCTGATAAGAATTGCCAATCAGCCAAAGAAATTTGTACTTACGGATGTTTTGTTGGAAACCTTGTCGATTATCGCATATCGTCAACCGGTGACGAAGTTGGAAATTGAAAAAATTCGTGGTGTTAAAACCGATCATGCCGTAAACAAATTAATTGAGTATGAATTGATTGAAGAGGCAGGCCGACTGGACGCACCGGGACGCCCCCTTCTTTTTCGGACCACTGAAGAATTTTTGCGTCGCTTTGGGGTCAGTTCGGTTCAGGATTTGCCGACAATCGGGGCAGAACAGATGCAGCATCTACAGGAAGAGGCAGAGGATGAAGTGCAATTAAGGTTGGAAGTATAAGAAAGGTGAAAGAAAGAAGGGAATAATATGAGTAGAGTCAAGAAGTATGAGCGTTCTTATTTTGTACCACCGACAGCTTGTTATGATTGGATTCAAAAGGAGTATATCCAAAAAGCGCCTAAGTGGTGTAGTGTGGATTTGCGAGATGGCAATCAGGCACTGATTGAGCCGATGAGTTTGGCGGAAAAATTAGAATACTTTCAATTATTGCTACAGATTGGTTTTAAGGAGATTGAGGTAGGATTTCCGGCGGCATCGGAAACCGAGTTTCAATTTGCCCGAACTTTGATTGAGGAAAATCGCATCCCGGAGGATGTGACAATTCAAGTGTTGACGCAAGCTCGCGAGCATATTATTCGCCGCACTTTCGAGGCGGTAAAAGGTGCACCACGGGCGGTGATTCATGTTTACAATTCAACTTCGGTTGCCCAAAGGGAGCAGGTATTTAAAAAAAGTAAAGATGAGATTAAGCAGATTGCCGTTGATGGAGCAATCTTGTTAAGAGAGCTGGCCAAGGAAACGCAAGGCGAGTTTGTATTTGAGTATAGCCCGGAGAGTTTCCAAGGGACAGAGGTAGAATACGCCTTAGAAGTGTGTAATGCGGTATTGGATGTTTGGAAGCCGTCCAATGACAACCAAATGATTATCAATATACCTACCACGGTGCAGGTTTCTATGCCTCATATATTTGCCAGTCAGGTGGAGTATTTTCATAAAAATTTGAACTACCGCGAAGATGTGATTCTTTCGATTCACCCGCACAATGACCGCGGATGTGGTATTAGTGAGGCAGAACTGGGGATATTGGCCGGCGCAGACCGGGTGGAAGGAACGTTGTTTGGCAATGGTGAGAGAACCGGGAATGTGGATATTGTCACCTTGGCACTTAATCTGATGGCCCATGGGGTAGAATCCAATCTGGATTTATCTTGCCTGAAAAGTATTCGCGAAACCTATGAGCAGTTAACCAATATGCAGATACCCCCTCGTCAGCCTTATGCCGGCGATTTGGTGTTTACGGCATTTTCCGGTTCCCACCAGGATGCTATTGCCAAGGGTATGGCTTGGCGCGCAAAAAATGAATCGGAATTATGGACCGTACCTTATCTGCCGATTGACCCAAGAGATGTGGGACGAGAGTACGATTCAGATATAATCCGGATTAATAGTCAATCCGGAAAGGGTGGCGTCAGCTACATTTTAAAACAAGGTTTTGGCATCAGATTACCGGATAAAATGCGCGAAGAGGTTGGATATTTAATCAAGGATGTGTCTGATAAGGCGCATAAAGAACTGACCTCGGAAGATATTTATGAAAGCTTCTGTGCCAATTATATTGATATTAAGAAAGTCTTTTCATTAGAGTTCTTTAGATTCCATCGTGAAGAAGATTCTATGACGGTGGAAGGGAGCTTGAGCGAGCCAACCAAAGGGATGACCACCACCGTAAAAGGAGAAGGAAATGGTCGGCTTGATGCGGTGAATAATGCGCTAAAGGCATATTTTGATCTTGATTATGAATTGATGGTATATGAGGAACATGCCTTGACTCAAGGCTCTCGTTCCAATGCTATCGCTTATGTGGGATTGATGCATCAACAACAAATGTACTGGGGCGTTGGAGTAACCATGGATATTGTGGAGGCTTCCGTTAATGCGTTAGTGGTAGCGGTGAATAAAATTCTGATTGAAAACCCAAAATAATTCAAGGTATAAGAGTAGCACATTCAACTTTAACAATCTTACCTTCCACCATAAAAGCAACTCGGTCGCCGACAGTAATCGCTTCGTGATAATCGTTGGTTACGTAGAGAATGGTGATACCGAGTTGCTTGTTAATCTTACGAATATCCGCAATCATTTCTTTACGACAATTCGTATCCTGCTGAGCAAAATCTTCATCCACCAACAGCACTGCCGGGCGGCATACCAAGGCGCGGCATAAAGCTACTTTTTGCCGTGCATTCGGGGAAAGTTTTTTCACTTTCTCAGATAATATGTGGGAAACACCTAAGAATTCAGCAGCTTCATTCACCCGATCTTCGATAATCTGCTTGGAAATATTTCGCAATCTTAATCCTAAGGAAATATTGTCATATACATTGAAGTGAGAATAAAGCACATAGTTTTGGAAAGCCATGGCGAGGGGACGATTTGGCGGGAGCATGTCGTTGACTAAATCTTCATTAAAATAAATCTTGCCGGAGGTGATTTCTTCCAATCCGCCAATCATCCTTAAAATAGCCGATTTTCCACAACCATGTGGACCATGAAAGGTGAAAAACTCACCATCGTTTATTATTAAGGATACATCCCTCACGGAAACAAATCCATTGGGATAGATTTTACATAAATTTTCTAGGGTTACACGAGCCATGATATAAGTTCCCTTCTATATATAATGATTTAAGCGTCAAAAGGTATTTTGCCGCTTACTGATACAACGGATTGCTCCGCATTTCATGCTCCCGCAATCCTAAAACATTCGAAATCCGTCCTAATCGGACTTCTTTCTCATCTCGGGAACCCGCAGTCGCTTTGCTCCTGTTCCCTCGCATGTGATTTGCGAGTCCCAAAGTCATTAATTTTCATGCAAGCATGAAATAATGA
>JGI20163J15578_10000482_pt1 | contig 16553 bp, 13 predicted proteins | sample TergutCu122P1_FD_15578 | JGI IMG/M metagenome (IMG submission 15578)
ACAACAATCGCACGCATTTTCTTTGCATATATGAGATATTCGTCATCCAAAACAAAATTTTCATGCCGAAAAATACCACTAACCCTAACTTGTTCTAACCGAGCCATCATCGCTTCCGGATTATCTGATTGATTACAAAATCGTTTTATATCTCGAAACGGCCCGCCTTGCAGCGCACCAATCCAGTTGCACACGATTGCTATTAACGAAATGAGCATAATTACAATCTCAACCATTATTGAGCTTAAACCGCCATCCCAAAAGTCTCTTGCCATAGCAAAAAAAAGCAAAATGACTAACCCTAGTATCAAAGTGCGAATGCCTGCACATTTCAATCCCATTCTTTTTAATCGAATTTCCACAGCAACCCTCCCTCTGGCTTGCACTCATCTAGTGCATAAACGGCAACTTCACCTGACGTAAATCACCGCGCTTAAACCAAAAGCCGATATCTTCTTTCGCCTTATAATCCCTCGGCGCTTGCATGTGAATCAGAGTTTGGTCATTAGGGTTTCCTAACACCACGCCGCTTTGTGCGTCTTTTAGTGTTTTTGTTATATCGTCAAACCCTCTCAGCTTGGCAGGTAGGGTCGTCGCAATAAATACTATTCCAACTTCCATAGCTTTGAGCATTAACTTCTCCATGTCCATAGATTTAGCCTTACAAAGTTCAATGAAATTGTCGGTATCATCAATTAGTACCATTGCTGCCGGCTGAGAAGCGCAAAACTCACGAATACGTAATCCTGACTCTTCAAACGCTTGTCTGCGGCGCATTTCTTCCTCAGAAAGTTTGTTATAGAATTCTTCAAACTGACTTTCTGCGCCCATATAAACAACTTCCGGCAAGTTCTCATAATCCTGCAAATCTCCGGCGCGAGAATCCGATATAAAGCATAAATGTTCTGCAAATTGAGTGAAAAGTAATTTCAACAAATTTGTTTTTCCCGTACGTGGCGCACCGACAATCAAGTGGTTCGGTATAGAAAAATCCAGATACGTAGGTTCTGTGCTTTCTGTATCAAATCCAAGCATCGCCTGCCTTTCAGGGATTTTCAAATAAGACGTCAAGTCATCATACGTCACCGTTTCCGGCACAATGCGAACACCTACAGCTTTCGGTGCGGTATTGTTTGTTGCAATATCCGCCACTATCTCACCAATTAGTTTGGCGTAGGAAATATCATCTTCATGCACAGCAGGCAAATAACATTGCATCGTATGAACATCTTTTAGTTTCACTAAAGCACGCCCGCGAATTTCAGTCAACTGATATTGCGAACGACCAACTACCGCCATAATATCAGCACTGTCAAACATGAACTGTGCAATTCTGTTTTTGAAATTGTTTAATATTGAATACCGTACGGAGTTAGAGCGCGAGCCCGTGATAATTGTGTATATACCTACTCCGGGGCCATCTCGCGTTAATTTTACCAGAAACTCTTCAAGTTCTGTGGAAACTTCCCGAACAACATCGCCATTGTCAATAAACAACACAATCGCAGGAAACTTCTTTTCTGCCATTTCGTTGTACATTCGGAAGTTTAGTGCATTCGTTGTAGCAAAAAGATGCTTGCGAAGTTTCATCTCATCAGCCAAAAGCTTCATCATCTTGTCTAACTTCTCCATATCCTCAAAGCCGATATAATCTGCCGTATGAGGTAATCCTTTAAGCTGAACAAGTGCCGAATTGCCATAATCCATAATAAAATAGTTTAATAGCGCAGGCGAATTTTTCGACGCCAATGCCAAAGCAGTGGTCATCAAAGTCGTTGATTTACCAAAACCTGACGCACCGAATATAGCCAAATTACCGTCAACAAAGAAGTCATGTGTAAGCTCTTTCTGTAGTTGTTCTTCAGGGATGTCCACCATGCCTATGGCTACGTCCAAATTACATGTGTCAATCTGCCCTACATCGTGCCCGGTTTTTATTGCCGGCGTAACAATCTTAGTTTCTAACGGCGGTAACCAAGGTTTTTTCACTTCCACAGCGTTCATTTTTTGATATAACGTTTGAATATGATTAACCGTTACGTCAAGTTGCGTCAGTTTGGAATCTTCAATTTGATTGACTTCACTAAGGTCTTCATTGAGCAAAACGCCTTGCCCCAGTTGATTTATCAAGTAAACTCGATTGTCAAAGCCGTGTTCCACCACATATTCGCTGTAAGGCGCACCGCTAAAGGCCGATTGAAACAGTTCGTAAATCTCATTATTACCCACTTGCAAATATGCGCGTCCCGGCTGAGTGATTCGAGCAGCGTCAGGGGTTTTCAAAACTTCGTTACTGTCACTGTCATTAGCTACTTTGAGTGCCAGTTTGAACTTGGAATTACTCCAAATCTGTTCATCAACAACACCTGACGGTTTTTGGGTCGCCAAAATAAGGTGAACTCCCAAACTTCTCCCGATACGAGCCGTACTGACAAGTTCCGCCATAAAGTCCGGTTGCTCTTTTTTTAGCTCTGCAAATTCATCGGAAATGATGAAAAGATGCGGTAACGGCTGTTTGGCTTCGCCGGCTTTAAACATTTTTGTATATTGGTTAATGCTGTTAACATTGTGCTCGTTAAATATTCGTTGTCTGTTTGCTAATTCGCTCTTAATTGATGCCAAAGCACGCATACTTTCACTGCCGTCCAAATTCGTGATAGTTCCGAGCAAATGCGGTAAATTCGCAAATAAGTTTGCCATACCTCCGCCTTTGTAGTCGATAAGCAAGAATCCCACCTCATGGGGATGAAAGTTTGCAGCAAGTGACAATATGTATGATTGCACGATTTCAGATTTTCCGGAGCCCGTAGTACCGGCTACAAGACCGTGCGGGCCGTGTGCTTTTTCGTGTAAATCCAAAGATACCGTATCATCTTTACTGCGCCTGCCAAGGGGTACAGCCAGCGATTTATGGCAAGCATTTTGCCCCCACAAGTTTACAACCGGAATTTCCTCCGGCCTTTTGACACCGTATAGTTCAAAAAATGTTACACTTTCCGGAATTTGAGTTGAAACGCCGTGACTGTGCTGCAACGGTGCAAGCTTGCGTGCCATTCCATCCAAATCCACACCTTCAATGCTCGGTAAAATTACCGCACGGTTAAGAAGGTCGCCTTTGTCCATCAAAAGCTTTCCGTGATCGCCACCCATTAGTAAAAATACAGTCTTAATATTTTCCGGTAAGTTTGCCTGAACTTCCGTCGTATATATGATTGAAAAACCAAGGGAAGTATCCGCCCTTTGCAAGTATTCCATGATACTGTGGTTCATAATAAGCTTAGGGTTGTCAATGATAAACACATAGTGCGGCATAAAACGACTGTCTTTTTTCTCTTCCTCTTGCTTTTGCTTACGCATTTTCAGCATTTGTGTAAGGTTGCCCAAAACTTGGTCCCGTTGATTTTCCGTCGTTACAAGCCCTGTGACATTGATATTTTTGATGCGACAATGAGGATATCTGCGAATCCATTCAAAATCCGGACGATGTTCTTCTTCCATCAAAGTGATAATTTCGATATCGTGATAGCTCTGATAAAAACATAATTGCGTTAAAATAGCCGAAAGCTGACGATGTATATATGGCTTTTCACCTACAAGTCCTACATGAGCAGCTTTTAAGTCAACCACAACAGGCATATCCTCCACCGTTTGAAATGCCGAGGCAAGTGCTCTCATGTCTTTTAACAATGGGTCTTTTGAATCAGTATTATCGTTAGTTCTGATATTATAACTTGGTGAAACTGTGCCATAACCAAGTGAAATCGTCAAAAAGTCGCTATCACCTGAGGCACGCTCATAAATTCGACCTGAGTACTGAGAGATTTCTTGCGAAATCTCTTTCGGAGAAAGGTTATGATATAACAAAGATTCCTTTTGTGCTTTGCGAAGTTCGTGAAGCTGCTTGCGTTTATCAAGTAAATATTTAGCGTAATTTTCATCACGCTCTTTTTCTTCTTTGCGACGCTCTTTGCGATCGGTAAAAAACATAGTTGTTGAAAAAATCACGCTGGCTGTCATAGCCGCAGCACTAATCAACACAAATAGTCCACGTCCCAAAAGAAGGCTGCCACCCACCATAACAGATGACATAATCATCGGCGGCAAAATCAACCTAAGAAGCTCGCCTTTTTTGCGTTTCTCTTTCTCTTTAGGCGGCGTTAACTCCACATCATCTTTTGGTTCTCTCTTAATGATACGCGGAGAACGCTTATACTCCGGAAATCCGTTATACTGCTCCGGTGTGACAAGGGATAACTTAAGCTGTGATTCGTATTGAGTTCCAACGCATTCAATGTAATTGTCATGGAGCACAATTCGCGTAGTCCCGACCCAAATGCAATCGCCTATTTCAAGAGAATATTCTCCGGAATCTACTTTTTTCCCATTCAGATACGTATCGGCAGCTTCAAACACTGCCAAAGTGCCATCATAAATAGCCAAACCCGCTTCTGTATCTTTTAGTTTAATATGATCACCATGCATATTTCCTATTCGCACATGTTTTATGTCAAAAATAGAAAAATATTGTTTTTGTGCCATTGCGAGCAAAACTTTAAGCTCCCCTTCAAGCACAGAAAAAACATTGGGAGAAAGTGAAAGTTGACTTGTGAGAGACGTGTCCTGCACAAGGTCTTCCAAGGCTTCGCTTTTAAATGGAATCTCCGCAGGTGAAGCATCTGTTGGAAGCTCCAAACAGCGAGTACCATCGAATAGTACTAATGTGTTTAGGTTTGAATTTACGCCACTTTTCATCAATATCCACCTTGCTCTTCATAGTAGTAACCATCTTGATAACTGTCATAATAACCATTTTGATATTCGCCGTATTCATAGTCGTCTTCGTCTTCCTCAGTCATGTTTTCGGCAGCCTCGTCTCTGAGCCTTTGCAGCTGAGTAATTTGATTTTCCAGTTGAGAAAGTCTTGTCACTTTTTCTTCACCCGGGATATGAGGACTCGCTATAATATAGGCTTCATATTTTAAATACGCAAAGAGTCGCAATTCGTTATCTCCAAAACGCCTTGCAATATCAATAGCTTCATCAAATTGTAAACGCCCCATGAAAATCCAATAATCAAAAATGATAGGATCGGTAATTAGCGTAAGCCCCATCAAAATATGCTCTTTTTGAACATCGCTTAACGGTTCTGTTACGATATAAGAACGCGCCAAAATATATCTTGTTTCGTTACTTAAACGTGCAAGCGGAAACTCAGAAAGTGCCTCTTGAACTGCCAAATGGTCACCTGCAATATAGGCTTCATTTGCCAAAATAACTTGATTCCTATAAGGTATATCGACAAGTAATGCTCTTATTGCGAGAAAAGATACAATTATTAAGGCAACTGCCAAAATCGGAACAGCTATACGCAAAAACAAAACCGACTTTTTAGGCACAGAACATTCGCATTCCTGCTTATCTCTTAAAATTTCCCAATATTGTTCAAGCAAATACGCTTTAATCTCCTGAACGCTTTCCAACTCAAAAAACTTTTTTGTAGCCTCGTTTTTTGCGCTTAACGTTTGACCGCTATACAGAAAGTCATCATACGTATATTGCGAAAACAACATACTGCAAATCAAAGCCCTGTAATTTGTCAGAAAGTCAATATCGTCTTGCGTCCTTATGTCTCTAAGTAAAATATACGGGCGCAAATTGATGTCAAACACAATGTTGTTTTGTTCTAAAGAAAAGAAGTATTCCGCATAGGGCTTTTCTAAATCAGCACAATTAGCCAAAAAGCGCAACTGATCCTCCATCGGTCTTTCCAACAAAAGCCGTGTCGCATCAAGCCCGTCAACGTTAAACGTCAGCTCAATGCCGTCTTCCAGCTCTTCCAGCGTGCAGGGCATCAACCCCTCTGCATAATACGACAAAAATATTCGTTTCTCTTTTGGAATTGCCAAATCACTGTTTAGCACATTCATTTTCAATATTGATTCCATCACATTCCTCTCTCTTTGTTTCCCTTGCCATCTTCCTACTTGCCTTTAGTTTCTAAAAGTTTATTCTCATTGTCCTGCTTGTGCCCATTCAACAAATCTTAATTCGTTGCTATACTCCGCCAGGAAAATTGGAATTTCATGCATAAGTTGCAACTGCACATCTTCATCAAGTTTATCATATAATCTCGCTCGAAAAATATTCCAAAAAATTTCAGTCGCATTTTGAGAATACAGAGGTAGCTCAAGCCCATGCTCAGCAACATCTATGCCTGCCGCTTCAAATGCTTCAACAAGAATAAAAAGCTCCGGCATTATAATTCGCTCATGTTCGAAAAGTGCATACCATCCGACATCGTTGACATGACGTCCAAGCCTTGAACGGATCTCTCCAACATTATGCCAATTATAAATTAGGTCATATGTTGTTAATGGATATGTAAGAGAATGCAGCTCAAGGTCAAATCTGTCTTCATCTTCTCGAATCCAAAAATTTATTCTATCAAGCATTAAATGTGTACGTAGTGAAGGCCAAGCGATTACAGCGTTGTCCGGAAAATCACCTGTTAAAAACTCTTCTTCCGAATGCACAAATCTAACATGTGTGTAACCTCTACCTTTAAGAGTCTCTAAACCGCGATCTTCTAGTGCACCAACACTTGTATGAAATTGCATTCTACTTGCATATTGCCTTGCTTCAAGAAACATTGGATCTTCTGGTGCGCATGACATTAGAAGGAAAGAAGTACACAGCAATATGGCTATTATAAATCTTTTTCTCATAAGCGTACGTTCCCTTCATATTTAGTACGATGTGGCTCATAATTGCCTATCACATCTTGCGCAGCGCGATATACCATTTGCCTGCGTCCTCTATACTCTCCGTTTCCATCTTCGTGGTGGAATATCACTTTTACTATAGCTGCCGGATCGTTAAATAAATCACCCTGTTCTATGCGAGATAATTCCTCGGCTCCAATAGTGAGATCGTCTCTTTCCAAAACAAAGTTAAATGCATCGATGGCCGGCTGAGTTGCACTTGTGGCACCGAGTATTAATTGGTTCCCACCAAAGTCATCTTGTATAAGCACTCCCATCATTCCAAATGTGTTCATCATGTTTGCTTCGTTCAAATCTCCGCGCAGCGCATTTGCATTTTCTCTCCGCACTTCCGTTTGTTGTATTTCAGAAACAAAACCACCACCGGCCGATAAAACCGCTATCGCCATGCCCGCTTTAGGGTATGCCATTCCTATGGCTGCTCCGACGCCATCCAATAATGTACGCGCCGCTTCGGCTTCTAGGTTCGGGCCAAGTGTCGTTTTATAATCATCCCAAGCGATATTTGAAACTCTATCGGTTAAGTCAGTACTTACCATAGGTCTACTTATTTCAAAACCGATGTCTCTATTACCTTTAAAATTTAATTCATTGCCGCCGCCAAATTCACCACCCCAAACCATAAAAGTTGTTTGTTCTTTTCTAATTGTCAATCGGCTGTCAGCAACATCACCAGAGCTTGGTTCAAACGTCAAGAAAGGACCATCAGCACCACGATCACTTAGAAGTGACCCGGATATGCGAGTTTCCATAACGCTTACGCCGTCCCCCTGCTCTTCGTGATGTGTAAATTCATAATTGTTTAAGCTACCTACAAAACTTAAAAGTTGAGTTCGTTCAAAAAGCCTCACAAAATTCGCATAATCTCCTTGAGAAAGAGGTCTTTCTGCACAAGGGTTTAATATGCGTTCGTGTTGCCTGTGCATATCTAAATCCAAAAATTGCAATATTCCCCCAACTCTATGTGAACAAATTTCCCATTCGATGGCGTCCTCACGTATCCCTACTTGTCTCGCTGTAAGTTGCAAAAAGCGTTCAATGTCTTCATGTCTTTCAAGTTCTGTAAACACCATTGCAAGTGCCCAAAAGTCAGCATTCGTAAATTCAACATTCGCAAACTCACCTGTGCGACGCATGAAATCTTCCAGGACATGGAGGTTTAACCACCGTTCGCCTAGATCCCAGTTGTCGGTAGTAAAAAATTGTGCGAAAATTCTCTCTGCCTCACGCCTAAGCACATCCAAGTAAACAAGTGGGTGATTTTCATACAACCAACTGAGGAAATCCGGTCTCTTATCGAAACTGTCGCCGGAAGAAAATACGCTGTTAAGGTCGTTCTCTGCTTGAATGATTTTGTTTTTTAAATTAAATACCTCATAACCTATATCGCGTATCTTATTCTGATACTGACGATCAATGTCAAGTGTTCTTTGCTCGGTGGTTTCAAAGAATCTGTTAGCTTCACTGCGAGCTATCTGCAGCTCCCAAACTGTTTGATTTAGCTCGATTATAGCTCTGTTTATGCCGTTCATCTGCGCTTGTATCTCATCTGCATCTAAGCGAGCTTCTTGTCTTCTGAAGGTATCCTCAACCAGTTTAGAACCTCCGTTTCCATCGCTGACACTTTTCATTGCCGTGTTTGCAACATGGTCTCGTTCATTCCACCTAATCTGCAGACTTTCTATTGTACGATGGCAACCATTAACTGTTCGGCTCATATTTGATTCTTGATTTTCCATAGCTTTTTCATTTTCATCGCGCACTCTTGCTGCAGCTTGCTGATTCCAAACAAAAAAGGCTTTTCCGTCGACTAAGATTTTTTGTACATAATTGCGCATTTCTGCATTATATTTGTTGGTGAGCCTACTGGACTCCGGAAACATACTTTCGAGCGAAGACAAGTAAAACTTCAAACGGTATCTCGTGTGCGGTAAAGAAAAATTCGTCTCACTCAAAGTTTCAAAAGCTCTAACCAACTGTTTAAACTCTATATGGGCTTCTTGTTCTATTTCATTCTCTATCCAATAAGAACACTCCATATATTCTTTTTCGTCAACAACAATGTTGCTCGATTGTCCTCTGGCTCTAGCCCATTCTCCCGTAAAGGCTGTCTCTGCATGATACGGCACTTTTTCATTAACTTGCAATGGCAAACTCGGCCGTCCGGTTCGAGCAATAGGCGCACCTCTCAAAAGGTCACGAGAATGAACTTCTATGGCAATCTCAAGTGACCTTTCTACTCTATCAAGATATTTGTATACAGCATCGCCTCTAAACCCGTTTGGCACTGTTTCTCTCCTCGTTGATTTTTTTGATAATTTTATTTATATATCTATTTGCGATTGAATACTGACGCAATTTCTCTTTCGGTGTTTTCAGTATATTTTGATGCTTCGGCTACAAAAGCGCCTAGCTTATAAAGTACTGACGCAGTTGCATTTGTCCTCTCTTTGCTCAAAATTCCAACTTCTATAACAGTAGCATTCGTTGCACCATCTAACTCTCCAAATCTTGTCATTATCGAATCATACTCTTTTTTGACTCTTCTTTTTTCTGCGTCAGCACGACTCTTGAGCGCTGTTGTCTCACTTGCGACTTTTGAGTATACGACCTTTATCTGTTTCATCCCATGACTGTGCGCTACACTGCTTTTTACGGTCATAAGTTTATTCCCCATCCTTCTATCTTTTACTATCTATTTACTTATTTACTTTCTCTATCTATTTCATTCGATTGCAGACAAAATATCGCCATCGAAAATATTTTCTTCTTCAAACGTTTTATAAGCGCTCACTAAATTTTGATTCATAGCCGACCGAAAATAATCCGGGGTTGTTTTCGAAATTAGTACGCCTCTTTGCTGCAAAATGCTAAGTCCTTCGCCAATCTTCTGTTTTGAATCAATACGTATGTCGGCCTGTCCTGTCGCCGTTCTAATTGTTAGTTCTATAAACATTTTTCTTTTGCTCCCTTTTTTGCGTTATTACACGTGCCAAAACAAAACCACTACCTGCACAAAATATAAATAAAAAAACAATCAGCCAAACAGGAACGTTTCTTGCCTCCGGTTCTGCACGCAAAATTCTGTTAAATATAACAGGCTCAACAAACAAAGCATAGTCAGCCGTAACATCTCTGACTCGCAAATCAAAATCAACCATTTGGTTTTCTTGCGGTGCATTAAATAAGCCGGCTTCCATCTCTGCACGCTCTATTTGCATTTGACGAACCATACTTCTTTCAAGCCTCTGTGAGCTTTCTGAAAACAAATCTATGTTATGACGCACTCTAAACGGGCTCTCATGTCGCCCTGCGCCAATAGTATCCGCATCGATTGGTAAGTCTTCTGCTTGCACCGCCACTGGAAAACCTAAAATGATTGACAATATTAATATAAAGCAAAAAAGTTTTTTAAACATCATATGCTCTTTTCATCACTAAAGCCTGCTTCACATCATGAAGCAGTCAACTTGAATTTGCATTTATCAATTTTCTCTTTGCTTTCTATACTTCAGATCCCTAAACCTTAAATTTTGAAGCAATTTCGCTGTCCATTTGTTCAACAGCATCAGCAGTTCTAGCCAGTTGCAGGCTGAGATCTTCAAACAACCGCTGCATCGAGTTAAATGATGGCTGTAGAGATTCAAACTGAGCTGCAAATTGTCGGCTTGCTTGCCCTTCCCATTCAGTTTGCAATTCGTTGATAATTCCTCTCATTCTTTGGATAACTTCTTGAAAGGACTGACCCTGTGCTGTAACTTCGCCTGCACGCGAACGCATGCGATCCGGTGTCATTCTAATTTGTGACATAACTTCTCCTCCATTTCATTCTCTAATAATTTTGATAACTTAACATTAATTGTCTTTATTTTCAGTCTTTGAGCAAAATTTTATCAAAAATCGATTGCATTGTCAATTTTTTCAAAAGCATTTTGTCAAAAGCTTTTCCAAAATGCATCTTTCCAAAATGCAAAAACCGACAAATTTAACTCTGCCGGTTTTTTGGGTTAGGTTATTGAAGGAAGTTATTTGGAAGAAAGTTATTTAACTTGTATATCTGATTTCTTTCGTCTTTTCGCCTTTTTTTGATTTTTTGATTGCATATAAACCTGCTATCGCTGCTGCTATAGCTAGCACAATTGCAATAATCACCATGAGATTATTATTGTTTTCAGCCGGCAAATTTTCACGAATTGCTTCTATGTCTGCCACTTCATCACCGAGGTCTGCCATTATCGGCATTATATCTTCGCCATCCGGATTTTCACCCATGTCCCAATAGACCGGTTCAACATCGTCATAATCGTAATCATAAAGTCCCGGCATACGCGCTTGAATTCCCGGCGGATTCTCATCATAAATTACGATGTCTGCATCGCCGTAATGCCTAATTACTCTTCCAAGGCTGCCGTCAATGCTAAAGTTCGTAAAACGACCTCCGCTATTTACAAAGTCAGTAAGTTTGGCTGACGAAAAAACATCGGTGGCAAAAACCTCCAGTGTTTGAGGGTCAAGCGAACTTACACCATAAATTCCCCATGCCACAACAAAGTTTTCACCATCGCTATTTAGCGAAGCAATTACAAAGTCGCCCACTCCAAATACACTTGTCATATTCCTATGATTTACAACTACAGTTTCAGGTCTAAGTTGCGACCTTACTGCATTTGCGTTTAAATCTTGTGAGCTCACAACAAAATCTGCTGCACGAATTACAATCTTATCATCGTCTATTTCCGTAATCTCACCGATTACAAGTGTGTCGTGATCATTGTGCAGAAAGCGATAATGCGCATCTGCACCAAAGGCAACTGTGCCTGACATGGCAATCACAAGTATTGTTACTGCAATAATTTTAAAAATATGTTTCATCCTCTACCTCTTGTTAAATATTAGTTTTATGATAATGTATACCTGTGTACAAAAAGAGTTTCTTGGGTTATTTCAATCTCGAAATGTTACGACTTGGTTACTCTTTTATATAATTAGACGCTTTTTACAAAAAAATGTTCCCACCTACAAAAATCCTATGAGCATCCACCGCCATCGCACCTAAACAGCAAAAAGCCGACGAGAATTTCTCTCTCCCATCGGCTTTTAAATTAGAATTTTTAGTTTTTACGTCATTTTGCTAGATAGCCTTTGTTGTGCCGCTCATCATCCACCACCAATCGGCGGAAATAATGAAATTATGTCATCGGTATTAAGTTTTTCGTCAGGTTTGCACTTTACGCCATTAATAAGGAAAATCGCAACTTTATCAGCTTTGATATTAAGCATGTCAAGCAAAGCATAGCCATCCATGCCTTCATGCCAATCCACAAAAACAACTTTTTCTCGAGTTTCCCTTAATGTCGCAAACAATCTAACTTCCATGAGTTACGCAAGACCAAGCCTTTCAAGTGTAGCTTTAGTCGGGAATGCATTTTCCCAGCCTCTTGCTTCATAATATTTTGGAAGCATTTCAGAAAGTTTGCTTAGCTGACCTTTTGAAACTCCGCTAGGAATAGGCTCTTCAAGCAAACGCTTAGGAAGGGTGTCATCTTCCGGCTTCATTCCTGCTTTTTGGTTAAATAAACGCTCTAAGTTGTAAACTCTTTCGCCGGCTTCAAGCACTCCATCTACATCATAATTTGTTCCTGTCGCTGCGTTAAGTAATTCCGCATAATCAGGTGCGCCAAGTGCAAAGGATGAGAACAAGCATAGACCGGTTGAGTCAATAACAGAAGTCAGGTCTTGGAAAATTTTAACCCAAACATGTTTGTCCTCTGCAGACGTTCTGTCTAAAGCTTCAGGTTTGCCAAGAATCTCCGGAGAAACTGTGTATCCCCTTACGTGGCATCCGCCTCTGTTACTTGTTGCATAAGTAACTCCAATTCCTTGAACTCCACGGGCATCGTATGCAGGAAGCTCAAGTTTTTTCGAAGTCATAGAAAGATCTGCACGTCCATAATGTTCGCATAAGCGGTATGAACCTTGCGCCATTAGTTTGCCCAGTTTTGTTTCGCCTCTTCCCATTCTTTCTGTCCACTTCACGATTGCTTCGCCACTTCCCCATACAAGAGGAACTCCTTCACAGTCTGCATCCGTAATGTAACCTCTTTGATAAAGCTCCATCGCTGCTGCAATTGTGCAACCAACGGAAATCGTGTCATTACCCATCTCGTTACACATCAAATTTGCACGGCTTATTGCTTCCAAGTCAGAAACTCCGCAGTCGCTTCCAAATGCCCAAATTGTTTCATATTCAGGACCGCCAACTTCTTTTCCGTCGAGCTTAACTATACGACCACAGCCAATCGGACATCTGTGACAGAATCCGTTTTTAACAAGAAGTGTATCTTTTAGCGTTTCGCCCGATGTTAAATCCGCTTTATCATCATACGCTTCCTGCCAGTTTCTTGTAGGATATGCTCCCACTTGGTTCATGATATTTACAAGTACAGCCGTACCAAACGTCGGAAGGCCTGTTCCGGTTACACCGTCTTCTTTAATTTTTGCCATGCATTTAGTTGACGCTGCTTTAAATGCATCTGCATCATATACCGGCACACTTCCTCTGCTTGCAGTTACACAAATTGCTTTAAGGTTTTTTGAACCAACAACTGCACCAACACCGGAGCGTCCCGCAGCTCTCTCACCGTCGTTCATAACTGCCGCTACTAGCGACAATGTCTCACCGGCAGGACCAATATTAAGAACAGAACATCCTGCATGCACTTTTTCAAGCTTCGATTTACACTCTTCTGAAGTTGTTCCCCATAAATCAGCAGCATCAAGAATTTCAACTTTTTCGTCTACGATGTTGACATAACAAGGCTTGTCTGCTTTTCCTTCAAGAATAATTGCATCAAAACCTGCGTATTTTAATAACGCTCCCCACTTGCCTCCGGAGTTTGAACAGGCAATCATGCCGGTCAGTGGTGATTTAGTTACAACCATATAACGACAACCTGTTGGCACCGCAGTACCTGTCAATGGGCCGTTTATGATTACCACTTTGTTTTCAGGCGAAAGCGGATCAACTTGTGGCGAAACTTCGTCCATATAAAGTTTCGTGCCGAGCCCTCGACCACCTATGAATTTTTTTGCAAGTTCCAGATCTAAAGCGTCTACCTTGCAAGCTTTCGTGCTCAAATTGACTCTTAAAATTTTACCATTATAAGATGTTGTCATGTTTTTTTCCTCCTCTATTTATATAAAAATTAACTTTATTTAGTTACAGTAACTGATACAAATTTATTATTGTGGTTTACGCCACCCGGCGCAGGAAATTTTTCGTTTACACTTTGTTTTTGTGACGCCGGAATTTTCTTTCAGATTGCGGTTCTAATGGTGAATTTGTTACCGGAGCGTACTCTAATGCGTACGCGAGGACAGCAAATTTGCCATTACGGTTCCAATCTGGAGGAAAATAACAAGTCACTAATCATGGGCAGGCGATAACTCCCCTACACCAAAGACAGTCCGCACAAGAGGGCTCGTTTGCCCTGCAGTCTGCTTCACTTGTTGTGATATAATCACAGCATTCCACGTAATCACAATCTATACATGATGGATAACGGCTTGCGTAATTTTGAAATCTGAATGCTAAATAATCCTTCTTATCCCAAATTTCCGTAAGGCTGTTATCCTTAATGTTCCCAAAGGAAACCGCTTTAACTTTCTTTTTGCGACCAAACACAAACTCTTGGCCATCGTGAGCAAAGCGAAAGCAAGGTGCTATGTCGCCATCTGCCGTTATAAAAACTGCGCCATCCTCTACAAAGTCACACCTGTGTTCCGCATTAAACTTTGATTGCGGAATTTTCATAGGCATTTGATTTGCCGGACCTATCGGATACCATGCATTCACAAAAGCTCTAAGTTCTTTATCCAAATAAGGCGTATATACTATTTTGTCTTTGTCTTCTTCTGTTTGCGGTAACAAATGAGAGATAATAAACTTTGCAAATCCTATCTCTTTAAGTTTCGGCACAAGTTCTTTTATGTCAAACATGTTGTCTTTTGACAGAATCAACTGCGCATGGATGATCGGAACTTTTAAGTCTTTTGCTCTTTTTGCAGAAACAAGCCGTTTGACGTTTTCTGCCATTACTTCAAAATCAAAACCTCTTGCAGCTCGAAAGGATTGGGGCAATCCATCCACTGACACTGTCACCTTTTTGTAGGAAGTCAAAATCGCCTCTAACGTCTTTTCATCCCAATGATATGCATTGCTTGTAAGTTCCATATTTTCGTGAGCTAAGAGCCTCGAAAACTCTGCAAACTCCGGATGCGTTGTTGGCTCGCCCACTCCAACAATTGAAACAGTATTTACCAAGGGCACTTCATCCAAAACCTTATCAAAAACATCTCTCGTCATGTGGCTCGGCGATTTTGTCCAATTGCTGCGAAAACAAGCCGGGCAGTTTAAGTTGCAATGCTGAGTTAATTCAATATATATCTTTTCAATCTTATCTTGATATGTAATCAAGGTTATCCTCCTGCAGACATAAAGCGAAATCGGAAATCGGTCAAAAACTTTTCTGCTAAAGATTTATCACCTTGCACGCTTATCGCATGTTTTGGAATATTTAGCTTCGCCAAATCGTCATTTTTTTCTATGATAATTTTTATTTCAAGCCCTAAGTACTCATAATATAATTCGAGATTTTTCACATTGTCGAATCCTTCGTCCGGGTAAAGCTTGGTTTTTTCGGCTCCGCCAAGTGCAATTATATATGCCTTTATATCTTCAAGTGGCATTGCACTTATTATCTTGTGTTCGTTATAATTAAACATATCTCGCAATGCCATACTCGCCTCAATCGGGTAGGCGCCCACCCATCAGTTGGCTAGCCACTCAAAAAAAGCTCCTCATAAAAGAAGCTCCTTTGCAAACACGGCAGGCGTGCATTTTTGTTGCAGCCCATTGGTCGGAATTCTCCGACTCGGAGTTATCTCCACTATACTACAAAACCCTTTGCGAGTCAAGAAAATAGGATATTTTCAGAATATTCGCGAGACATTCTCTTGGCACTTCAAGCCAGATGTTTTCGCAACACCTCAATTACAGATGATAGTTCGAAAGGTTTGCCCACATGGTCATCCATGCCCGCTTGCTTACATTTTTCTATATCATCCGGAAAAACATTCGCTGTAATTGCAATGATAGGAACCTTGCGATGTTCGGGAGCGTCTAGTTCCCTAATGTGGCGTGTTGCTTCAATTCCGTCCATTTCAGGCATTCGCATATCCATTAAAATTACATCATAAGGAGGCTTTTCTTTTATTTTTTCCAGTGCTTTTTTGCCATTTTCCGCCGTATCAATATATATCCCTGTTGGTTCCAGAAAAGAGCTTATTATTTCGCGATTAATCTCCATATCCTCAACAACAAGTAGCCTTTTGTTTGCAAATTCTCTTTGGTTGTGCACAGGCAACGGGGCAGCTTCAGTTGTATCAAAGTCAGATAGGTCTAAGATTTCAAACTTCTCAACATGTGCAAGTTTTACGGTAAAAGTAAAATCTGACCCTTTGCCGACTTCGGATTTGACGCCGATTTCTCCATCCATAAGCTCAACAAGACGTTTACATATATTTAGCCCTAATCCGGAGCTAGCGTGCTCGCGGTTATTTACATCCACTTGCTCAAACATTTGGAATAGTCGTGCTTGATGCTCTTCCGGTATTCCTACGCCGTTATCAGATACGACAAATTTCAACTCACAAATCCCCTCTGCTTTTGAAATAATTGCCACACTGAGACTAATTTCTCCACCCCTGTTA
>JGI20163J15578_10000484_pt1 | contig 16525 bp, 11 predicted proteins | sample TergutCu122P1_FD_15578 | JGI IMG/M metagenome (IMG submission 15578)
AAAACGACGATTGAAGAAGTAAAGAAAAAGCTAATGGAAACTCTAGAAAACATCGGAAAAGTAGATTACGAAATAGAAGCCTTTTGCTGTGGAAAGAAATTGCTGGAATCAGGAGCAAAGGGTCATATTTATTTTCTAGATGTGGCGATGCCGGAGATGGATGGACTTAAGCTAGGGAAAGCAATAAGAAAGAGAGATTCCCGAGCAGTCATAATATTTCTAACAAGATATCCGGATTATGCGGCGGAAGGTTACCACGTAAATGCTCATCGATACTTAGTCAAGCCGATGGAAGAAAAAAAGTTGTATGAGGCCTTATCGACCGCCCTAAAAAAAGCAAAACCGATGGAGGTGGTGATTACCGACACTGCCGAAAAGAAGCAAGTGGTGGACTTGCGGTGTGTTAAGTACATAAAGTCAGCGGAAAACTATGTGGTCTTTCACATGGAAGACAAGGACAAAAGGCACATGGTGAGAGGTACCTTGAAGTACTGGGCAGATAACCTGCCCAAGTCTTTTATACTGATAAAAAAAGGGTGTCTTTTGAATCTAGATTTTGAAGAAAGAATCGATTATTCAAACCGCAAAATCCATTTGACTACCGGAGATGTGCTAGAATTTGCCACAAGAAAGAAAAAGGAATTAAAGGAAGCAATAAAGGAGCACTATGTTGCTAACGGGGGGAGGTCGTGATGTTGTCAGTATGGTATACTATTGAATTTACAAAAATGTATATTGTGGCCTTTCATATCTTGAATCTGGTGAAGGCTAAATCGATAATAAAGTGCAATATTGCTGTGGTTTTGCTTCTGTTGGCCATTGATACATGGCTATTTATTAACCATGGGCAGATTACAGAGTATCATTTTAATCCATTTGTTTTCATGGGCTTGGCATTTCTGGTGATGACTTATGCTACCGGTAAATTTAAACTACTCCCATTGGTTGTAGGAGTGCATGTATTTGTTCATTTTGTAGATTTGCTGATTGCCGGAACCATTGTGGCAATTACACCCATTACAATCGCGGAAGTGATGGCAACTCCGGTGATTACGATGATGGTAGCGGCATGTAGTGTCTTGCTATTTGGGGTAGTAGGCTTGATTATGAAACGGTTGCAGGTAGACTTTAGGATAAGCTCCCTAGATAAAAAGGATATGGTTTTATTTGTTCTGGGGCTTGCGACATTTGGTTTTTCTGTTACTGTGCTGCAAATGAGAGGAGACGGCAGTGTGGCTTACAATCAGCTTTTTCTTATTTTGGCAAATATTAGTGGGCTGGTATTGCTGGGAATTGCTTTAGTGTTTATTCGAAAAGCAAATAGAGTGAAATTGCTAGAACGTCAGCAGGAATTGCAGGAAAAACTAATCACAGAGCAGAAGTTTTACTACAAAAGTTTGCTAAAGAAAGATGAAGAGACAAGAAAATATCGCCATGATATGAATGAGAAATTGCAAGCTATTTACAATATATCCGACTTGGTAGAAGTGCGAGAGTCCATCCATGAAATCTCAGGAGATATAAATAGAATTGAGGGAATGGTTAAAAGAGTAACCGGTTTCGATATGGTGGATGTAATCTTATATAAGTTGTCGGAAAAGTATGAAAAAGAGAAAATAGAGGTTGACTGGGAGGGCAAAATTCCAGCCGTAGTAAAAATCAATAACAGTGATATGATTTCATTGTTCTCCAATTTGCTTAGCAATGCCTTCGAGGCAGCGGTACAGTGTACGGGAAATAGATTTGTCAAGGTTCAGGTAAGTACCGATGGAAGGAAGTTGTTTGTAGCATTGAAAAATAGTTGTGCCGGTAAGGTGACGGTTAAGAATGGGCGGATAGATACTAGCAAACAAGATAAGTTAAATCATGGTTATGGGATGCAGATTATCCGGGAGGTAGTGAAGAGATATGATGGCACGTTAGATTTTTCAAGTGAGGAGAATCTATTTGAAGTAGAGATATTTTTCTCGGATGTTCATGTAGAACAAAATTGATGGATCAGAAGTAGATGTAGCAAAGAGGCTTGTGTCAGGAAATGGGAATCCTGAGACATGTCTCTTCGCGTTCATACCAAAAATTGAGCACTTGTACCAAAATTGTTGCATGACGGCAGAATGCGTGCTATAAAGTGAAAAAAAGACGCGAAGGAGGTATGACAAGTGTATTGTGGATATGTTTTGATTTGCGTGATGTTTTGGTGGTGGTGGTTCTTGTAAAAGCGTTGATTGGAATTGATAAGTTATGCAACTGTAAATGTAGATATTGTCCAAATTATGCTTTTCCATATCCTATAAAACGAGTTAAGGATTCATTTTCTGATAGATTAATACGTTGGTTTCTCATTTGTATAGAGTGCTCATATCGAATCGGAAGGGAACGAGGTTAGAATGCATGCATTGATTGTAGCAGATATTGAAGGGAGTTGGAATGTCTACAATTTGACGGATGAAGAACAAGAGCGAAATAAGGATTCAGTGACTAAAGAGGTAGAGGTCTGTATTTTGGCACTCCAAGAAAACGGAATCACCGATATTACGGTCTGCGATTCACATGATAGGGGTGACTCCGTATGTTCAAAAATGTTAAATAGCCGCAATGTGGTGAGGGTTTCACAACTTACTACCCTCATTACCCACCAGCAAATGAAATATGATTTTGTCATATTGCTTGGGTATCATGGTAAAAATAATTCAGGTGGCATCCTTGAACATACACTTAGGCCAGATGTGCGAAAAGTCTGGTTGCAAAATGAAGTGGAGATCGGGGAAGTAGAGCTTTTGTGTCGTTGGTTTGGACACTATAAGATTCCGGTTATTTTGGTCATTGGAGATGTGGAGGCGGTTCGTGAAGGGAATTACTTTAATCCATATCGATATGGTTGCAGTGTAAAAGGTAGCCCCTATGCTAATAGCGCTAAAAATGCAAAACTCCTATATAGTAAAATAGCAAAAAGCGTGGAGATGGCTTTGACAGTGGAGTTTTGGGCTTGTATAGCGCATGATAATGATCCGGTTTATATTGAATTTGAAGGGTATGAGGAGAACATATCAACTTTAAATCAAAGGCAATATATTGGGGAAAGAACACTACGATATGACAATTGCCATTCTTTAATGCTTGACATGGGTTGTTTTGTCGAAAAATTAAATGGCTTTCTGTATCAAAATCAAAAAGCAAATGCAAAGTTTGTTAAGGAAATGCGTGATATGACTAAAATAGTTTCTCGTGAGATGGTTACAGACACAAACATTCTTACGTTAATGAGTAAGGATAGTACATGGTTAAATGCAGCTGACCGAAAAAAAATAAGCAGTTATTTTTTGGGTTTAAAAGAGCAGATTGAGGGCGATATGGAGTGATTCAGATAATAGTGAGTATTTTGTGTCTGCGGTAGGAATCAAAATACGCCGAAATAATTTATAACAGGATACTATCAGTATTGAAGTAGCAAGGTTATAAATAAAAATCCAAGCACAATAGATTATTATGCATATTAGGAGTGTTAACATATGGATTCAAAGAGATATGTTGTAAATATAACACAAGATATAATACCTATAGATGAAAATATAATTGCTATTATTTCTTCAGAAGGCCGTTCACGTATCAAAGGAACCAATATGTCCATGCATCTTCTTGAAGTATTAGAGCAATTTAAGAAGCCTACACATCTTGACAAAGCGGTGAGCAGGTTAAGTAGTAAATATAATGTTGAAACAATAAAAAAGCTTTTGCGTCTTTTGTTGGAAAAGAAGGTTTTGATCACGGAAGAGGATTATTTGGAATTTCAACAATATACCGATGATATATTAGAGAAGATCTTATTCTTTAAGTCAAGTGGTAAACCTTTGGAAGATATTATAAATATTATAAAAACAAAGAGGATTGGTGTCATTGGTACCACTCAGTTAGTGCATTGTTTAGCAATGATATTAATCGATAGTGATTTCTTGTATCTCTATATTGCAGAAACTGATAGAAGAGCGGGAAGCAGTCTTCAACATAAAGAGGTTAACATAAGTTATATTGACTTGGGGATAGATTATGCAAACCTTGATAAAGTTATCTCGGATTGCGATTTTGTTTTTGCGGTAAGTAAATTTGATGACCATTATTTGTTCAATTTGATAAACGAGATGTGCTTCGTGAAAAATAAGCAGTGGATTCGTGTAGTGACAAACGAAGCGCATGCAGAAATAGGCCCTCTTTTCATACGAAACAGAACCTGTTGTTATGCCTGTTTGCAGATGAGAAGAAAACAAAATATGCCACTCGAGGAACATGTGATTTATGACCTGCATACTATCTATCCAGATAGTGATAAAAAAAGAAATAGAGTGTATAAATCTAATGCACTATATCCGGTAAATACCATGGCAGCAGGTGCCGCTTGCGCAGAAATGATGAGATTCCTAACGGATCTGAGCTGCAATCTGAAGAACCAAGTCTTAGTGATGGATTGCGTGGATTTTCAAACGCGAGAAGAGTTTATATATAAAGATTATAGGTGTCTAGTTTGCGGAGGAAGAAGAAGTAATGGATAGACGATTTTCTAAAGTAGTAAGTGTAGTTGAGAGAATGGAACGTTTATATTCGGCTAAATATGGGCTGGTAAATAACGTGTATGTGGATGAAAGGAAAATGAATGTAGTAACAGGGCATTACAGTTATATTATGGGAAATATCGTTCCAATGTCCGGCACGATTGTTCGAAAAAGCACTAATAAGATTATTGCAGAAGGTTCTGCCATCGCGTTGGATGAAAAGCGAGGAAAAATCAGGGCGTTTGGGGAGTTTGTCGAACGATACTGTGGTCTTTACAATGAGATAGAAAGCGTGGAAAATTGTATATTTGATAGTTTTAACAATATGCAGACAAAGGGTTTGCATTGCCTCAACTTAAGTACCTTGAATCATTTTTCCGAGGAGTACTATAAGGATCCTGAATTTCTATTTGAAGAATACTCGAGTGCGAGTGTCATTTCTTGGATGGAAGGAGAGGATATTGTTCATGGCAAGAAAACCTGGCTTCCATTACAAAAGATATTTTTGGAGTATCCACTTCCAAAAGAGGAATTACTCTATATTCCAAGATTGTCAACAGGGCTTTCCTGTGGTTCTAGTTATGAGCAAGCAATATTAGGTGGCATTTTTGAGGTTGTAGAGAGAGATTCATTCATGTTGACATGGCTACTTAAGATACCTGGGATAAGAATTGAAATGGAAAACATCCGTAATGAAAGTCTAGGGATATTGTATCGCCACATTCTTAATTATTTAGTAGGGGAAGATGAGTTGCTACTTTATGATATAAGTAAGACAAATGGTATTTATACTATTCTAGCATGTTTAAGAAATAATTTACCAAATGCATATGGACTTATTGTATCGGCAGCAACTCACATAGACCCAGAGGTGGCTGTGTTCAAAGCGTTAGAAGAAGTTTGCCAAATACAGAACTTTGCTTATATAGCGCTTGTTTCTGATGAAAAAAAAAATTATCAGAATTTGAGGAGAGAGGATATCGATACACTTCATAAGCACTCTTATTATTATAGTTCAGGGAAAAATAATAAAAAAATGGACTTCATTTCGTCTTCTAAAGAATCAATTCGGTTGAGTGATATGGTTGATTATGCAAAGAAATCACATAGAGAAAACTTGCAGTATATGCTTAAACTATTTCGACAGCAAGAACAGCCCATTTATGTTGCAGATGTAACGAAGGCAGAGATTCGTGACGTCGGTTTTTGGGTATTCAAAGTCATATGTCCTAGTTATCTTGACTTGGAAATCAATCATCGCTTTAGACAATTTAATAGCAGTCGTTTGCAGATGTTTCAAGAAGAAGACGGTGTGAAAATAAATGATGAACCTCACCCATTTGCTTAGATGGATGTAATAAATAAAACAAGAAATTACTACGAGGTGTGATAATATGAAAGATTTTGTGAATCGCTATAGTTTGGCGCTGGATTATCATCAAAATTCTAGTGTTCCAACTCGCTTAAAGCACTATGAACCAAAAGTTCATTACAAAATATATCCTAATACAAGAGTAGTGGAAATGGAAAGAAATAAGGTGATTAGGAATCAGCAAGAAGATGATTTTATAAGCACATTATTACAGCGAGAGAGTACTCGTAAGTTTTCGGCGGAGAATATTAGTTTCGACGTTTTGGCTCGTCTGTTAACACTTAGTTTTGGGGCACAAGGTGAAAATAAGGATATAGTACGACGTACTTACGCCAGTGCCGGAGCATGCTATCCAATAGAAGTCTATCTTGTTTTGCTACGTTCTGATGATATGGAGCGCGGTATATATCACTATAACATTTTTGACAATACGCTGGAATTACTTAGAAAAGGCGATTACGCAGAAGAAATATACAGGTTCTACGAAAATCAAAGGCTGATAGAGATGACTTTAAATTTTCCATTTATCATTCTATTTTCAATGATTCCGGAAAGGAGCATGCAAAGATATGGTGAAAGGGGTTATCGCTACGCTCTGATTGACGCGGGACATATGAGTCAGAATCTATACTTAGTAGCAACCTATATGAAGATAGGAATAGTGGCGCTTGGAAGAGGAGCGGAAGACGATAGTTGGCTAGATGCTCTTTTGAAAATTTCAACGAATGAGGAAAGTGTGTTTTATGGTTTTGCAGTGGGATATCCACAAAGGTAGGTTACAGATGAAGTCTAGAATTTATCATTGAGGATAGATTGTCAATTACAAATGCAATTTGGATTCATTTGGAGACTGTTTATTCCACTGTGTGAATCGGAAATATAATATATGTTTTAAACTCTGAGAGGTGTTAAGCAGGAAGGAGGTGAGAGAGAATGGAACCCATTATTGATCTAGTTTGGAGGGTAGAAGAAATTGATAAGGATGCGGAAATATCGCCATTAAACAACTTGTCATTGAGTTGCGGTGCACCTTTACCTAATCCCCCCCCTAATATTGGGCTACCGCATTTTCCAAGGTGAGATAGTAATCACATACTAATTTATGTTTGAAATTCAGTGAAGTGCTCAATTTAGGAAGGAGGTGAGAGAGAATGGAATCTATTATTGATTTGGTTTGGGAGGTAGAAGATAATAGCATGGAGATGGATCCATCGCCATTCAACAACTTAACACTAAGTTGTACTAACCCAGGGTCACCACCAGGGACACCACCACCATTTCCAGGGTGTTGGACTCCGTGGATGCCGTGTCAAGTACCAAGGTAATGGAAATTGGTGAGAACGATTCCGAAAGTAGCAAATCACTCCTACGCGATGAAGAGGGTGATTTGCTACTCGCCAATAAAAAAGATGAGTTGTTGCGTAAAAGCTGAAAATGTAACTATCGGCGTAGGCGCAAATCTTACGCAATAATGCTGAAGGGTTCACTATTATTATTTGACAATTGCCGGAGGGATTTTCGATGGGGTTGAGAATGAGAAAGAATGTGTTTTGTGCGGTGCTACTATTGCTGGCATGCTCTATTGTGATATTAACAGTCGGATGTGTTGACACAGTAGAAGTTCCGGAGATAATAGAAGAAAGTATAATAGACGATACTTCTTATTGCTATGAGGTGTATGAGGAGGAATCGATAGAAGAAAAAGCAGAATATGAAATAGAAGAAATTAGTATGGATGGAATTTTGTACACTTTTAGCGGGCGTACAAATTATGAAAACATGAGATACGCGAATGGTGCCCATGAACTTGTTCGCATTAGTAGAGAAGTGTACGCGCTTCCACGCGTGCGTACACTATTAAGTATTTCATTCACAGAAGAAGACAGTTCTTTTCTTACATCATCAGCAATCAATATGAACCCGAATGATTTGTATTCTTTAGGAGTGATATTCTTTTTCACTAGTGGGGAAGCTCTTCCGGCGTGGCTTGCTGCCGGTATGGAATTATATTGGCTGGAACAAATAGGTTTAAATCGATTTACTATCATTGATGATGTGGATAATGCTTTAAGCAGGAAGCAACAAGCACCAGGCGATGAATGGTTCATTGATGGTTTTTTGGATGATGGATTAAATGAGGATTCCATCACGATTCTTTATGGATTTGTAAGGCATTTGTCCCAAAGTGGTACCTTAGATAACTTAGTGAACCTCTATTTGAGTAGAAATACCAGAAGAGAAGCAGAAGAATTACGTGCGTGTGCATGGCTTTCTTTCACATCCAACGAAGTGAATTCATCTACGGCATTCCATTTTCTTTACGGAAATGGGATTATCGTACATACTTGCCGGGGAGAATACACTTTTTGTTCCGCGGAATGGTCGATGGAGATATTAAACAGCCGTGTAACTTTTATGGAGCGTGGAATTGAGTTTGCTTTTAACTGGTTTGATATTGAGCAGGAAGAATCAATACGCATTTCTCTCTTTGCATCAGAAGGTGTGACGTACGGGTTTTTATGGAGTTCACGTCGAATTCATCTGTACAATGCATTGGAATATCCTCCACTGGCTATTACTCATGAAGTAGTGCATTACATTCAATACAATTACTCGGTAGGGAGAGGTTTTCGTAGTTACATGTTAGAGGGCTTAGCAGAAGCAGTTGCTGTACATCAGGCGAAAGAGGATGAGGTTTTTAGGGGTTATCTTTTAGGCGAATTCAATCACATAGACATGTGGAGTTCTTGGTGGCAACATGCTTTTAGACAACTTTCTAATGTGGAAATTCTGACGTGTGGTGAAATTGAATTGCGTTCTATGCTTAGAATTGGGGCTCTTAAGATTATATCATGGATGGAGTGGACACAAGAGACGCCGACCTTTTTTGATGGGGGGTTACCAGAGGTGACTTCGGGAATCAACCCGCACGATCGAGAAGATGGGTTTTTATTCACATATACAACGGCGAAGTCATTTTCGCTATTTTTGCTTGACCTAGGTACAAGAGAGGATTACTTACGATTCTACTCAGACCGTAATCTGGCAGAAGAGATTTATGGGAAGGATTTTGCGGCCTTGATTGATAAGTGGTGGTATGAATATTTAGAAGTTGATAGAAATTTAGGATATTTTCTACAGGTATTAGAAGACTGGGAGAATGGATTGTTAGAATAGAAATTGCCGGAAAAACCTAGTTAATGCAAACAATGAGAGGAAGCAGAGGATGAGAATCGCATTAATTTGTATGCCGTTTATGAGAGTAGAGTCGCCTTCTTTTGGGATAGAAGTTTTGAAAGAAGTTTTACAGGAAAATGCAATTAGTTGCGATGTATTTTATTTGAATCTGGAGTTAGCAAAAAGAATTACTAGCGAGATGTATCGCTTTCTGGCTGGTGTGGATCTTACTTCGAGTATGCTAGGAGATTATATTTTTTCGCATTTTGTCTTTTCTTTGCCTACCGAAGAGGAAATGAATGAGTATATGGAATACATCATGTCTTCAATGCATGGAAATCAGAATGTTGAAGAGACGAGAAAGATAATTTCGAAGAAAATCCATAAAGGAGTTGAACTGGCAGGTATGTTTCTGACCGAATGGGAAGAGTATGACTGGAGTCAATATGATGCAGTTGGCTTCACGTCTTCTTTTCAGCAAAATATGGCTTGTCTTTCATTAGCGAAAAGAATAAAAGGAAAATGGAAAAACTATATATTAATGGGGGGAGCTAATTGCTATGGGGTAATGGCGAATGCAATCATAAAAGAATTTTCTTATATCGATGCGGTTTGTAATGGTGAAGGCGAGGAGGCTCTGGTTGAATTGCTAAAAATGATAGCATTAAAGAAGAATTACTCTATTCCTGGAATAGTTACCCAAAACGATCCGGAAAATTCCAATCTCCCCATAAAAATCGACATAAATTCAATTCCAACACCAAATTTTGATACGTATTTGAACAGAATGAAGTTACTAGCTCCGCAAACATTACTAAAAGAAGTGCATTGGCCTTATGAGAGCTCTAGAGGGTGTTGGTGGGGACAAAAAAGACAGTGTAAGTTTTGTGGAGGAAATGGTCACTCTATAGAGTATCGTAGCAAAAAACCAGAAAAAGTGATAAAGGAATTGAAATACATAAAGGAAAAGTACGGTGAATATAACGATTCTAGAATTTTAATGCTTGACAGTATAATGGATATGAATTATTTCGATACACTTCTTCCGAAAATCAAAGAAAATAATTTGGATGTTTCATTAGTTTATGAAACAAAATCGAATCTGAAAGAAAAGCACATTGCACAGTTACGTGATGTGAGAATAAGGTCAATTCAGCCGGGAATAGAGAGTTTATCAACAAACATCTTAAGGCTTATTAATAAGGGTGTATCTGCGTTGCAGAATGTACGATTGCTTAGATTGTGTACAGAATATGGAATCGTGCCATTTTGGAATATGCTATGCGGAATTCCGGGAGAAAGTGAGGAAGATTATGATTTGCAAATCAAGTTAATAGAAAAATTATTTCATCTACGGACACCTCCGGTTGCTGTTATGCGCATCTTTTTAAGCAGATTCAGTTCGTATTTTGAAAATGCCGAATCAGAGGGTGTGAAAATTATTGGTGAGAATCCGATATATAGATTTATTTATCGTGATGAAAAAATTCAGAAAAATAAAGATTTATTCTATTACTTTGCATTTGACTATGAAGCTAGCGATATCTGCAATAAAAAAATTGATTCATTGAAAGCTATAGTTGCCATGTGGAGCGAAAAAGTAGATGTATGCGACCTTTTTATGGATTCCGAATACATGTATAAAATTGAAAATAATTCCTTATCCGTGAATGAACTGACAACTTTAGAAAAGGAAATTTTATTTCTAACAAGTGATATTGCATCAACAGATGAAATATCTTCAAAGTTAGAAAATTGCTATCCAAAAGAAGAGATAGAGTCTAAGATAATCGAATTAATAGACATGTGTTGGATTATCGAAGAAAACGATAAACTTCTTCGCCTAGCTTTGGACAGAAAGATATATGAACCTAGTCAGGAGACAGAAAGCAAAATCCAAGAATGGAAAATTACGTAGCAGGGGAAGAACTTTAATCACAAATCAAGCATTGCAGAGATTATCTCTATATGTGACATAGTTTTTGCTATTTGACTAGGAGGATAAACATGCAAAAAAAATATATACTAAGATTTATTTCTCTGTTACTACTTATGATATTAGCTTTTTCTTCTATAGCGTGCAATAAATTAATGCCGGAAATCCCCTCCGAAATTAATTACGAGAGAAGCGACATAGATTTATGTGATGCATATGAATCATATAGTGTAGTGGAAGAAGATAATAGTGAAGTTAGCTATAGTGGAGAGAAGGAAATAGAGGTAGAAGTAGAAGAAGATATTCAGATAGTTTATATTGAAGGCATCCCGCGTAAAATAATGCCACAGGGTTCGCTGACGATAGTACATTTTCTACTGGATCTGGATTATATGATATATGTGCTAGAGAATAATTTTGCGCTACTGGAAGTGGCATACTGGGCACATGGTATTGATTATGAGGAGCTATCAGCAAATGCGCGAGAGATGATAGAGGCGATGGAAGTTCCTTGTGAAGACATGTTCTTGGCGATTATCGTGTATCATTTTTCACCACTTTTTGGAACTGGTCATTTTACTATATTCAATCAATCGACTTACAATGAGCAACCATTTGACCACCCTGGATTTACTGATTCAATTGGAAGAGTGAATCTTAGACTTCTCCGTTCTCCATTGGCATTACGGTTTTATGGAGACAGAGAAAAAAATGACACGGCTTTCGAAGTTGCGTTGGAAAGTGTGGAGGAATATGTAGGGGAACCGGCTAGAAATAGGTTTTTGGATGGGGGGAATCCAGAGTTAGAATCCTTAGAAATGCATGAAATCATCACGGAAATTATCGAAGAAGATAGAATTGCATATATCTATGCACGTTCAATGGGGGCGCTCCAGATTAATGAAGATAAAATTTTTGATTTTTATCATGAAATATATGGTTTTGAGCACTTGATTATTGACTTAAGAAGCAATCCCGGGGGGAATTATAGATTCTTTTTAGATGTTGTTCTACGACCGAACATAACGGAAGACACAGAGGTTCCCTTAGCTTTTGTATTTTTTATTGATGCGCCTTACATTCGTAGGCTAGAGCCCTATTTATTTACGCCAACAGCTTATAGTGGTTATTTAACTACTACCGAAGATTATCGACCGGTATCGGAAATTTTAACAGAGTTTGATTTGCCGGAGATAAATCTTTCGGATCTGAAGAGATTTCAATATGGCGCACCTTACAGCTTTAGAAGAATTCATGTCATGCCAAGGACAGAAGAGTTCGAGAATCAACCTGCTTTTGGCGGTAAGATATGGTTACTCACTGATTCTAGGATGAGTTCGGCTGCACAATTAGCAGCTTGGCACTCAAAAGAGATAGGGTTTGCAACCCTTGTAGGAGATATCACAGGCGGATGTGCGGGTGGACCGCGTACAATGGCGCTGATGCCACACACAGGTATTGCCTTTCATTTCGATATGTTCTACATCACAGATGCTAGGGGCAGGCCACTAGAGGCCGGTACGATTCCTCATCATTTCAATCATCCGGGAATGGATGCGTTGGAAACAACTCTTTGGCTAATTGAGCAGGGTGAATATTGACATAAAAGAGAGAGAATGGTGGGAACAGTAAATCGTTGGTAGGAATCAGTTATGAATATTCTGAAGTTTTGTGTAAAGTACATAAAACAAGATAAAATGAAGTTCTCTATCTATATGATATGCATTCTTGTTTCTGCCGGACTATCGGTATTGATTGCTTATTTTACAGGACTATTCGTTGATCGTTTGATTCACGAGCAGACGAGTGAATTTTTGTTGTCGTTTAGCATCATATTTCTCGCCATAAATATCACTAGTATTGTATTACGATATATAAATAGCATCACCTACACAAAGTTGTTATATGATCAGACTTACCTTATGAGTCATGATATAATCAAACATATACATGCAGTTCCACTTGTTCAGGTGGAGAAAATGGATTCAGCATATCTAAATCAGCGCATTAGCCAAGACTGCAGTACAATCATAGGTTTTGTGATAAGTACAATTGCGGGCTCGACGACGAATGTGTTTACTATCCTTGTGTCCTTCGTTGTCATGCTTTCTATTTCCTGGTCTATCACTTTATCTGTCTTAGCCTTTTTGATAGTCTATATGATTCTCTTTGTTATGTTCAAGAAACCTCTTTATACAAAGGGTCTTGCGATGAAAGAAGATCAAGGATTCTACTTTGCTAAGATGTTTGAGCAGCTAAACTTTGCCCGTTTTGCAAAAATACACTCGGCAGGTCATCTATTTAGGAGGCGTCTCCATGATTCCTATGAGACATATCGGAAATCTTTACTTGGATATCAAAGAGTATCCGCTTTGTTTTCTGGCTTAGATACTTTTATTTCAGCGATGATTAATGTGCTTCTATTTGTTGTTTTTGGTGTGAACATTGTAAATGGAAGAGTCACAGTAGGAGATTTCGTTATTTTCTCGGCGTTATCGACAAAGCTAGTTGGTTCTTTCAGCTATTTCTTTAATTTTGGGAAGTATTACCAAGAAGCTCTCGTTTCCTATGACCGTATCGACAAGATTTTACAGTGGGAAATTGAAAGGAAAGGACAATTGGGAGAAATACAAAATGTTTATAGCATTGAATTACGTAATGTTGATTTTTCTTTTGCTGAAAAGAAAGTTATTAAAGATATGAACATGAAATTTCAAAGAGGTAATACTTATGCGATTATAGGAGATAATGGCCGAGGCAAGTCCACTCTAATTAACCTCCTGATTGGAGTATATCAAATTGAGGTAGGTGAGGTTTACTATAATGGGAATTCAATGAGGGCATTGGATTCAGATAGACTTCGCGAGAAAAACATTGGGATTGTAGAGCAAGAGCCGGTATTAATGAACGATACGATGTACAACAATATTGTCATGGATAGTAATAGAGATCTAGAAGAATCGGATTTGGAACGAGTTTTTGATACAATAGATTTCAATACATTTGTGCGAAGCCAATCACAGGGATTACAAACAATTATAAGCTCTAAGAATACTAATATTTCCGGTGGCGAAAAGCAGAAAATTGCCTTGGCACGATTATTTACGAAAAATCCGGAGGTAATGATTTTAGACGAGCCAACGTCTGCATTAGATGAGAAGACAATAGAGAAAGTGATGGCTTATATCGAACAAATCAAAAGTGATAAAATTATCATTATCGTAACTCACACCAAGAAAATTCTAGAAAAATGTGATTTTGTGATTAGCATCTAATCTATCGATAGTTCTCTTAGTCCTGTTCGGCATCTCAATCATGCAGATATTATGAGTGAGAACTACTATTTGCGAAGAGTTAAGATTCTGACGGGGTGTTATTGATGCGCGTAATTGCTAGTCAATTCCCACAATATGAAACTTAAGGAAGGAAATATTGCGATGAAACTAATCCATAATAAAGTAATAGTAAATCTTGGCAACGAGGAGTTTATAATAATCAATACTTTAAATGGTAAGATGAATCTATTAGATGAGAAAGCCGGGATGGCAATAAGAAAGTGGGCTGGATGTGATAAAATAGAACCCCAAAATGAAGATGAGTTACTTTTGTATGATGCATTATTAGCAGATGGTTATCTGGTGGAAGACGAATGGGAAGAATTACGGATAAAAGAATCTGTTCTTTCTTCTTTGCGGAAAATACACACGAAACGGAGAGATAGTTTTTGGGCGCTCACATTTATTCCCACATATGACTGCAATTTTCGCTGTCCTTATTGCTACGAGGTAGGTAGCGTAAGCTACCAATACCATTTGACAAAAGAGATGGTAGATGCAGCCCTAGCACTTATAGATGAAAAGACACTGACGGAAATACGGCTTTTTGGCGGGGAGCCATTACTACCGGAGAATAGAGATATTGTAGCGTATATCTTTTCGCGCTGCAAAGATAAGAGATTTCGAATTGTAACGAATGGTTATACTTTGTTGGATTATCTTGACGTATTCGAGGGTTATTACTTTCAACATATTCAGATAACATTGGATGGGGCACCTGAAACTCATAATAAAAAGAGATATCTATATGATGGTACCCCAACATTTGAACGAATTATAGAGGGAATCGAAGCATGTTTGGCACGAAAAATTCCCATCCACATAAGGATGAATTTAGAGGAAAGTAATATAGAGGAATGCATCGACCTACGCGGTGAATTGTTGAAAAGATGGGTGGTTTATAAAGACATATTATCCTTTGAATTAGCTCCTTTGTTCCAGTTGCATCCAGCGTCCAGACAATATATAATAGAAAGGCTTGCGGACGAAGATGCAGGCAAATCTTTGGATGAAGTGGAACAAGAAAACAGTATTCTAGCTTCAATCCGCCCTATAATAGATTATTTTATAACAAGCGTGCCACCAAAACCAACCTATGCTTTTTGTCATGCTCATGGTGGTAGTATTTTTGTGGATCCTTTAGGAGACATCTATACCTGTACATTATCACTTGGGCAAAGAGAACTATCGGTAGGTACTTATTATCCCGAAGTGGAGTGGAAGAAAAATAGTATACTCACTAGAAATATCGAGAATATACCCGAATGTACTACTTGCGAATACGCTCTTATATGTGGCGGCGGATGCCCCATGCTACTAGATGGATATGAAGATGTATTCCGTCCGGCATGTTCGCAAACAAAGCGGGATATTCATACCTTAATTCCATACTTTTTTAAAATGAAGCGAATAAGAAAGTAGTTGTGTGGATGTGTATGGACTATTTGCAGAATTATATTCCCGCATCTTCAATAATTATGGTGGGAATGCAATTTAAAATCCGACCTATGATAAGTCATAAGTCGGACGAAAAACATCATCATGTTTGCCGGTTGCCGGTAACAATAATTCTATTCTGCATTTGAGTCCTCCTTTAAATTACTGATGTTAGAACTGGAATATGCGCTTATCTATTCATTGACTTTTCTACAATCGCCTCGGGTAGCGTTTGTGAGAAATTGAGCCGCAACTCTTTCCCTCTCTTTTCAGCCCATTTACATTCCCATCGTCAATAGATGTTCTTTGTGTTCCGGCAGCCGATGAGAAATTCGAAAAATAATCAAACAGAAACAAACCCGATGAAAAACAACCTTATCATCGGGTTTGTCTCCTTTTAAAGGAATGGCTAAAAACCACTGTTTCTCGATAACTTCTTTACTTGTTATGTAAGACTAACTGCTTATTGAACAATTCTAATCTCACGGATCTGATTATTACCTCTGACACTAACAAATACCGTGTATCCACCGACATAATGAGTGGTATCTGCGTTGTTAGGAACCATAAAACTCTTAACTATTTCATGGATGCTTCCGTCGGCAAACACTTCAGTTATGGTGATAATCAATTCATTTTGATTACCGGGGATTTGATTAACCACGGCAGTTGGAATTACATTTACAATAGGAGCTTGTTCAACTACTAAATCTAACATTACATA